>ERZ1034992.249-NODE-249-length-33947-cov-59.090464_pt1 | contig 33947 bp, 54 predicted proteins | sample MGYA00520695_ERZ1034992 | MGnify/ENA primary metagenome ERZ1034992 (study PRJEB33766, sample SAMN09781778) | gut metagenome | biome: gut microbiome | host: Homo sapiens | place: Madagascar | study: EMG produced TPA metagenomics assembly of the PRJNA485056 data...
GTGCGGACTTGCGCGGTGCGTACTTGTACGGTGCGAACTTGTGCGGTGCGAACTTGTACGGTGCGAACTTGTACGGTGCGAACTTGCGCGGTGCGAACTTGTGCGATGCGAACTTGTGCGGTGCGAACTTGTACGGTGCGAACTTGTGCGATGCGAACTTGCGCGGTGCGAACTTGCGCGGTGCGGACTTGCGCGGTGCGTACTTGTACGGTGCGAACTTGTGCGGTGCGAACTTGTACGGTGCGAACTTGTACGGTGCGAACTTGCGCGGTGCGAACTTGTGCGATGCGAACTTGTGCGGTGCGAACTTGTACGGTGCGAACTTGTGCGATGCGAACTTGCGCGGTGCGAACTTGCGCGGTGCGAACTTGCGCGGTGCGAACTTGTGCGATGCGAAAAACATTCCGTTTGTGCCATACGCTTGCCCGGACTTCGGCGCGTTCATCGGTTACAAAAAAGCGCACGGCTTGATTGTGGAACTCGAAATATTGAGCGACGCAAAACGTGTATCGGCAACTGGCAGGAAGTGCCGTTGCAACAAAGCGAAAGTGTTGTCAATTCAAAACATAGATGGCACACCGAGTATTCTGACAAGCGTTGCAAGCGATAGAGATTCAAAGTTCATCTATAAGGTTGGCGAGATAGTCACAGTTGATGACTTTGACGAAAACCGTTGGAACGAATGTTCGACCGGCATTCACTTTTTTATAAACAGACAAGAGGCGGTGAACTACTAATGAAAATTAACGATTTTATGAGTGAACTTGAAAAAATCATCGCAACAAACGGCAGAAATTGCCAAGTTGTCGTGGCACTTTCAAAAAAAGATGAGAGCAACACCAACAACAGCCAACTTCATCCGAGCATGCAACAGGCACTCAAACCATTTTTGCAATTCAAATGAGATACATGGTCGAAAGGCAAGGCATTGCAGTTAATGCACCGATAGCGGTTGTTGATATGTATCGCCACTGGTGTGGCGGACACGTAATCGTGAAGATGTTCGGAGACGATATTGACGGCGCGACACAATATGCCGACGTGCTAAACACAGTTGACGAAAGCAAAGCACCTGATATGGCTTACGAGAAATATGTCGAAGACGCTTACAGAGATTTCAGACGGAAATAAGGAGAGAAAAATGAACAAATTCAGAGAATTAAGAGCAGACGAAATAGAGTGTCGAGTTGGCACATGCAACGAGCGCGGTTTCACGATTTTGCTCTACAAAAATGCACGATGCGACCAAAGCATTTTAGACGAGACCGTTGGCGCAGACAACTGGCAACGAGACCACAAGGAAGTCAAAGGCAATCTGTTTTGCGGCGTATCGATTTGGGACGAATCCAAAAAGCAATGGATAACGAAATGGGACTGCGGCGTTGAAAGCAACACCGAGAAAGAGAAAGGCGAAGCGTCCGACAGTTTTAAGAGAGCATGCTTCAATTGGGGCATCGGCAGGGAACTGTACACCGCGCCGCTCATCTACATCAAAGGCAACACGCAGAAAAACGAAAAGGGCAAATGCGCGCCGACTTTCAGAACAATCAATGTCGAACACATCGGCTATGACAACGGCAAGATTGTGCAACTTTCAATCTTGGGCGACGGCGAGAAGATATACACGCTCGGCGGATCTACGCAAGCGAGAATGCAAGCAAAGCCAACGCTCCGTACAACGAGCAAGACCGGCGCAACAATGTCGCTTGACGAAGCCTACGCTATGACAACGGCAAAAGGCACGCCATACAACAAACTTTCAAACGACAATCTGCAATACATCATCGATCACACATCAAACGAGAAATACAAAACGGCGGCACGAATGATCATCGAAGACCGAGAGCGGAATGACGATCTGCAAGATCTCGAAGCACCGATTGTCGAAGAAGGCTTGCCGTTCTAAAGGAGAGAAATGGACAAATTGAGAGTTGCGCTATTCTGCATATTCGGCACGGTGATGCTGATCGGCTTGATAGCGGTGATATTCGTATTTATGGAGCATGTATGAGATTTCAAGGGACATTTACAAGAGCATTGCAAGGCGACTTCGGTCGGTGGGAAGTGACATTCACAACTCACGACCGGGAGAGCGCAATGAAACTCAAAACGCAGGACAACACAAAGCAATTGGCAATTGACGTTGTAGAATGGCGAGAAAAGCGAAGTAAGGATGCCAACGCATACTTTCACGTCTTGGTTGATAAGATTGCGAAAAAGCTCGGACAGAGCCTTGATGACGTAAAAAAACGAATGGTGTGCGACTACGGCGCAGTTGCATGTATCGCAAGAATACCTGCATCGGCAAATCTTGACGACATCTACAAGTACACGAAGATGATCGGAGAGAGCAAAGGAACGAAAGAGCCGTGCAATGATTGGTACATCTTCAAGCCAACGCACACGCTTGACACAAAGGAAATGGCAACGCTGATTGACGGCGTGGTGCAAGAAGCACAGCAGTTGGACATCGAAACCAAAACGCCACAGCAGATTGCCGAACTCGTATCACTATGGGGGCAAAAGGAAAGCAATGATAATCGTTGAAGATACACGGCAACAAACCACAAAGCACAAAAACATCGAGAAACACTTTCAGTCGATAAACCAAACGAGCGTGCGCTCAAAGTTGATTGTAGGCGATTACGCGCGGTTAGACAACCTAACCGTGAGCATTGACACAAAGAAAGACATCGTCGAAATTTCGGGCAATATATGCGGCGGACAACACGAGCGGTTCAGAGCGGAATGTGAGCTTGCGAGAAAGTGCGGGATTCAACTGATTGTGCTTATCGAAGAAGTGCCGCCAAAGGGTGATTTGGACAAATGGCAGTCGCCGAAAACCAAGAGCGGAAAGCCACTCACAATGGTGAAAGGCTCGGTGCTTAAAAAGGCAATGGAGACCATGTCGGAACGCTACGGAGTGCGCTTTGAGTTCATCACAAAAGACAAAACGGCGCAAAGGATAATTGAGATATTATCGGCAATCTAACGGGGTGAATTATGAAGTGCGAAAAACCAAAAACAACAAGAATGCAGGAAAAGGCAAGGCTCATCTACGACTACTTGAAAGCGAACGACAGATACGTTGAGAAAGACGAACTCGCTCGTGTGATAGGCGTGCATGACGAGCGCACGGTGCGTGACGTGATAACTTATATCGCCAACAGCGCGCCGATCATTGCCAACTCAAAGCAGAGCGGATACAAGCTCGCACGGAAGATGAGCGATGTTGAAGCGGTTAGGCGCACTTGGGTGGAGCTTTCGTCAAGACAACTTGAGCTTGAAAAACGAATGAAACCGCTGATACGATTCTGCGACAAGGCAAAACAAAAAGGAGCGAGCAATGGCTGAATACAACAAAGAAAAATACTACTGGCTAAAACTAAAACGCGACTTTTTCAAACGGCACGACATACAAATTATCGAAGCTCTGCCAAACGGAAAGGACTATGTGCTTTTTTATCTCAAGCTCATGGTCGAAAGCATAGACCACGATGGCGCACTGCGATTTAGTGACACGATACCGTACAACGAGCAAATGCTCTCAGTGGTGACCAACACTAACATCGACATAGTGCGCAGCGCAATCAAGATGCTTGAAGAGCTTGGAATGGTTGAAGTGCTTGACGATCAAACGCTTTATCTCAAAGAAGTCAAGGCTCTTATCGGAAGCCAAACGGCAGGGGCAGAAAAGAAACAATTGCAACTGCAAAGACGGCTTGAAAATAGCAAGGGTGGACAAGGGGTGGAAAAAATTCCACCAGAGATAGAGAAAGAGTTAGATATAGAAATAAAAAAAGAAATGTATAAAGAAAAAAAGTTGCTTGAACAGGCGGATAAACCGCCTTCGGTGGCACAAAAGCATAAGTATGGGAAATACAACAACGTGCTTTTGACGGAAGATGAACATGCCAAGTTGTTGGCGGAAGAACGTGGAAAGGAAGCAATCGAGTATTTTTCGGACTACCGGGAACGGAAAGGCTATAAAGCGAAGAGCGACTACTTGTCAATCAAGAAATGGGTGTTCACGGCTTTGGACGAAGAAACGATACGCGAAAAGCGGATAGGCGCGGCGCAACCGTTCAAGGAACGAACGTACAGCGAAGCGGAGCGCGAGAGCGTGGTGACGAAGATTGACGACTTGAAAGGCATTGAATGGTGAGAGCATGAGAAAAATGAAAGACGATACAAAGGCAACAATCGCGTGTGTAATATCGGCGATATTGCTTGTGGCGGTGGCGGTGAGCGGCTGTTTAACGCTCTTCGGCGTGATACCGCAAAGGTGGCAAGGCTTGACATGGACGTTGATGATCGCCGTGAGCGTTGCGTCGATAATTTATCTGCTTGTCTTGTTAGACAGGCTTGATGACTGATAGGAGAGAAGTTATGCAGAGAATACGAAAAAGCAAAGACATGCAGGTGCAGCTTGCAATGGACGAACTCGATTGCTACCGAGCGCGCGTGGCGAGAATAAGGCGACTGCAAGACCGCCGGGAAGAACTCGAAATCAACTTTTCGGCACTACGCAGCATTGACTACTCGAAGGTGAGCGTACAGGGCGGAATGCCGAAAGACTACATTGTTGAAACGGCGATCAAGTGGGCGGACATCGACAAAGAGCTTGACGATCTGATATTGCAAAACCAACGCGAACTCAATTTAATCGAGTACAAGCTGTCGCTTTTAAGCTCGGTGGAGCAGACGGTGCTGTTCAAGTACTTCATCGAAGGTCGGTCGATATTGGAAATCGCATCGCTCTTGAAGTACAGCGAACAGGGCGTGCGCAAAATCAAAACAAACGCGTTGAAAAAGTACGCAGAATTATTTATCGAACACAAGGAGAACTAAAAATGTACAAACTCACAATCACGAATCTCGAAACAAACAAAGTAGAAGTCGAAGAGACGACGGACGCAATCATCGGCGCAATTCACATGAACGAACTCGACGATATGGAAAAAGGTGCGGCGGTTCGACAACTTGCAATCTTCGACAAAGTCGACTGCGGTCTTGTGGCGAACATTCTACATACGGTGGACAAGGCTCGCGACGACATTTTGAATCACGAAGTTGTTGCCGATTTGTACAAGAAACGCAAAGCGTTTGAGAATAAAGCCTAACGGCAATAAAAGGAGAGAAGAATGACACAAATATCACTTTTTGACGGTGATACACCGTTGAAAATCACGAAGCCGATACGACTGATTGAACTGTTTGCCGGATATGGCAGTCAATCACTTGCGTTGAAGTATCTGAAAGTGCCGTTTGAGCATTGGAAGATATGCGAGTGGGCGGTGAAATCGATACAAGCGTATAAAGACTTACACTTTGGAGATGACACTTGCAACTATTCAAAAGCGTATTCGGTGGACGAACTCATCGAGATGTTGCTTGCAAAAGGCATATCGGCTGACTACAACTCACCGATGACAAGAGAGCAAATCAAAAGAATGGGTGAGCAAAAGATACGCACGGTGTACAACAACATCATTGCGACCAACAACCTTGTGAGTGTCTGCAATGCCCACGCACAAGACTTTGAGATTGAAGATACCGACAATTATACCTACATTATGACGTACTCGTTCCCTTGCCAAGACCTTTCAAAAGCGGGCAACGGCGCAGGAATGGCAAAGGGGAGCGGAACACGCAGTGGTATGCTGTGGGAAGTCGAGAGAATACTTGATGAGTGCAATGGCAATCTTCCGCAAATCTTGCTAATGGAAAACGTCCCCGATGTTATCGGCGCAAACAACGTCAAACACTTTGCACAATGGGTGAAGAAACTTGAACAACTCGGTTATACGAGCAAATGGCAATGTTTGAACGCAAAGGACTACGGTGTGCCACAAAATCGTGACAGGTGCTTTATGGTATCTTGGCTCGGGAATCACTACTATGACTTCCCAACGCCGATAAAACTCGAAAAGCGACTTAAAGATGTTCTCGAAACAAATGTTGATGAAAAGTATTACTTATCTTCCGATATAATCAAGTATTTTGAGAAACACACACAAGAGAGCATAGAAAAAGGCAATGGCTTTCGTTTTGCACCCACAGATGGCGATGTTGTTGGCAAAGCAATAACCACAAGAGCGGGGGGGCGAATGGACGATAACTTTATAAAGGAGAAATAAATGAGCGACAAAGTTTTAGTGCGACTTGGACACGGATATTACAGGGGGGGGTAACGCCACTTCCAAATGTTTGTCCAACCATAGATGCGCACGTTGACTGTTGGCACATTTTGATAGGAGAAAAGATGGAAGATATAAAATGCAGAGTAGTGGGAAATCTCAAAGACAAACGCTACAACGAAATGACGAGCAGAGTATATTCCCCGAGCGGACTTGCCCCAACTCAGCAAACTTGTTGCGGTGGAAACCACGAAACAAAAATAATAGTAGAGCGAAATCGGTTTTTCGAGCAAGCCTTTGAAACAGCACAAGAAAACGATTGTGACTATGGCGATACAATAGATGCGTTCAACAAGAAAGTAAACAAGAGCGGTGTATCTCCGACTGTTACAACTCGACCAGAGGGTTTTAAGACAGCAATTCTTGCAATAGGCGAGCCACTTGCAGTTGATGAGCAAAACGGATATGTGCGGCAAGACGGAATTGTTGGCACGCTAACAACTGACGGAAGTAGTCCAAAACACAACAATAGGGTGGTTGATAACTATCGTATTCGCAAGTTGACACCAAAAGAGTGCGGACGGCTTATGGGGGTGCGTGATGATGACATAGACAAGATGTCGGTCAATCAAAGCAATTCAGCACTATACCACTGTTTTGGCGACAGTATCGTGGTTGATGTGCTTATGGCAATATTCAAGCAGATGATTTAGGTGGTGACAATGACAATTCAAGAGTACAAACAGCAACTATACGATGCATGCAAGGAACACATCTTCTTTGCACAGCAAGCTCTAGACCGATATGCTACAGCAACAACCGACAAAGAACGAGAACGTGCAAGAATAGACAACATTACAGCACCTTGCCGCTCACAACGCTTTACAGTGGGCATTGTACAAGGCGAGCGAAATTGAAAAAGGAGAGAAAAATGTTTCAAATAATCATTAAAGACCTAGACACAGGCGAAATCAAAACTGACAAGAAAATCAAATGCTTTATAGCAGGGGGATGTGACGAAAACGACAACGGCGTTATAGTGAATGCAATCGCAGGCACACCTGTTGAATGTGTTAGTGCATTGTGTGCCCTCGAAGCCGCAAAAAAGAGAGTAATCGAAAAACCGGGCGTAGCAGTAGCATTTCTGTTTGCAGGACTAAAAGGCGATTTGGACGATTTGCTAAAAGATATGAACGACGACGAAGAAGACACTGAAATCGAATACGAAAATTGCACGATAAAGGCAGGGAAAGACGAATGAGCAAAAAAGGAAACAAAAAAGTCGATAAGGACAAAATCTCGTCGGTAATATCAGTAGTGATTGGCATTGTGATTTTATTGCTTGCAATTGCGCTTGCCGGCGTTGAAATCTATGTGTGGGTAACGTACTCGGACACGCCAGCATCGGAACTGCCTGCATGGGTATTATTTTGGATGTTCGGAGGGAAGAAATGAAAACTGAACAACTTTCACTTGTCGAAATGCCGCCGAAAGACAACACCGCCAAGAACGCAAAACTGCGGTGGGAAAACGGATTCCAACGGTGGAGCGATGAACAAGCGAATGAACGTGATTATTATGGCAAGTGCGGTTACAGTGCTATATGTGACTACTGCACTGATAACACCAAAGGCAGACCGTGCGTGCGAGCCTTAAACGAAATGTGCAGAGATAGAAGCATCAAACTCGACTACACAAAAAAAGACTATGCGGAGATATGGGACTTATGAAAATTGACAGAGAACAAATTGAGAAAATGGCACAAGCGATGTGCGGTTTATGCACTGAGAACAAGCGTTGCATATTGAAATATAGTGCGCCTTGTAGCGATGTCGCAAGTCAAGATTGCAGTTACAAAGAGAGCGCAGAAGAACTTATTTGCAAAGGCTATGGCAAAATCTCCGAGTACAAAGCGCAGATTGAGCAGTTGAAAGCGGAAAACAAAAGTCAAGAACGTGAAAACGGTTTCTTGAAGTATTGTCAATGCTTGACACACGGCGTAGATGGCTCAAACCACATCAAAAAAGCGCAAATCGATGTACTGAACGAGGTCAAAAAATGCAGTCAATGCGATAACTTTTTCCCCGATGGCAACTGGCATAGATATGTGCTTGTATCTGACATCGATATACTCATCAAGGAGGTAGAAGAGCAATGACAAAAGACGAGATTAAGAAAGCGTTGGAGTGTTGCGAAAAGTATGCTTATTGTAAAGATTGTCCGTGTTATACCTATTGTGAGCATGAACTGCACAAAGGCGCACTCGCACTCATAACCGAACAAGAGAAAGAGATTGATTTTCAAGTTCAAGACCGAGCAAGGTTGCAACGAGAGATTGACGAACTCGAACAAGCACACGAACAAAGAGTGGAAGAGATTAAGCGGTTGAAAGCAGAAAACACAACGCTTTATGAGGTAAGAAACAATCTTTTGGAAGAAAACGACAAATTGTTAAAAGACAATGTGGCATTGATTTTGGGAAAAAAGCAAGCGCAAATCGATGTGCTGAATGAGTTGAGAAAACGCATTACAAAAGATAGGGTTGCAAACGATACCGTAGTTATAAATGCAAACTATGAAATCAAAGAACTCATTAAAGAGGTGCAAAATGGCGAAGATAAAGGTTGAAATCGAAGTCGAAGTGCCAAGTTGCAGGTACTGTGTGCATAGATATGGCAACACGTGCAAACTTTTTGACCGAGAATTAACTTCGTATGACAACGGTGGCGATGATTGGGGCTATATTCGTTGTAACGAGTGCAAACAAGCGGAGGTGAACGAATGAAAAATAATAGTCCAAAACAACGATTATTTTTTCAAAAAGGAGCGTAAAAATGAGGAAATCAACAAAAATATTGGCAGTAATGGCGATTATTGTTATAATTGTGATATGTCTAACGGCTTGCAACAAGACGGTGTTCGACACGAAATATAAATTCGAGAAAGCACATATCAGAATCAACGACGAATGGTTTGACGTAAACGTCAGCAAATGGTGCGATTATGATGGTGAACAAATTCAGTTGATTCTTATGGACGGTTCTGTTATCGTGATACATAGTAGGGACTGTATTTTGTATAGCGGAACGCTTCCAAAGCCACCTGCAACGAATGATGACTAAAAAACTTTTCAAAAACTAAATGTGTAGCGGAAAGTAGCGGTAAGATATGGTATGCTCTGTATGGTTGGAAGTGTGGATGACCGTTTTGGCACACGCTTTCCAACCCTCTCTCCATAAAAAAACCGTGTGAAAACCCTGCTCCGGTGGGGTTTTCGCATATAGGAGCAAATAATGGCGAAATGGAACGAAAGCGAACATCCAAGAGACGATGACGGCAAATTTACGGACGGCAACGGCTCACGGTGGACTACATCCAAAAGAGATTACTCGAACGTGCAAGGCGTTGAGGCTCAACGTGTCTTTGACGAGGCAAAACAACTCGGAATCGATACAAAGGGCATTGACAACCTTGACGTGATAAAAGCGAAAGTTGCAGAGAAGAGAAAAGAAGTAGAGTTTGAACAATCATTTTTTGATAAGGCAAAAGAGATAGCTAATAAGTTTGAATCACCTAAGCCAAACTATCAGCACGGCGTAGAAGATGTTAGATTAAAAAGCGTGTTAGACGAGCTTGGTTATACAAAAAAACCGCAAAAACTGTCAACCGCCGACTTTGCAAAGGAAATGCAGAAAGGCAAATTGTATTTTCGTGGTATGAGCGAGCAAAAATATGTAGATGCATTTTATAATGGTGATTGTTTTATTGGGCAAGGCTTGTCCGGGAATGGGATTTACTTGACAGAAGATGCATCAGAGGCTTATTCTAATTATGGTAAAGGCTCGAAAGATAATATTGCGTTTTGTATTATCGGTGATGATATGCGAATTGCAGGCGCAAAAGAACGAAATGAGTATAGAGCGTTAATGTCATCTTATTATGACGAGAAACTGCAATCTGTTAAAAAGCGAGGAGACAATGCCGAACTAACTGAATTCTTCCGCATTAGAGATGAGATGACGTATGCTTTGTATTTAGCAATGAGAGGCTTTGACGGATATACTGGATTAAAAGCGACAAACATTGTATTACTTAATCGTGGAAAAGTTAAAGTAGGAGAAAATCCAAATGAAATTAAGAGATTTTTTATTAAGTGAGTTCAATAAGCACAAAGAAGACGATATTTACCTATCAGTAAATGTGTTAGGTGCTGTTGATAGAAAGAACAGAACGGATATTACCATTATTCCTTATGCCACATCGCTCACAGGTTTAATTAATGAACTTTTTAAGATGCGGGATGATGGACTAATTGAGCTTTACGACACGTTAAATATGGGATACATCATTGCATTAAAATAAACAAATCGACTAAGCAGCAACTTAACAGCAAGTTAAAGCACATCGCAACGGTGTGCTTTTTTCATACCAAAAAACACAAAGGGGGTGGTCGCAAATGACCAAAGCCGAAAGGGAAGCCTTGAAAGCCGAGTTCATCACAGGCGACTACCGTACAATCAAAGAGTTTGCGGAAGAAAAGGGCATTGAGTACAATAGCACATTCCGAAAGATGGCAAGTCTTGAAAGGTGGACAAAAGACAAGAACGAACATCTTGAACAAATTTACAAAAAAACCGTAAAGAAGCACGAACAAAAACGTGTAGAAGACGCTTTACGCGACGCAACGGTAAGACAAAACAAAACGTTGGAAGCAACTGCACTTGTTAGAGATAAGGCGTTGAAACTTTTAGGAACGGCAAAGTCGGCAAAAGAAGTCAACGCCATTGCATCGGCGTTGTATCGCATCAACGAGATTGAAAGAGGACTGCTCAACTATGACAAAGGCAATACCGATGATGCAAAGAGTAGACTTGTTGAAGTCATCGATGCAATCAAAGGGGCGAGTGAGTAATGAACGCCATATCTTTTACATCAAAGCAGAAACAAATGCTCAACCTGCCGCACAAGACGTGGAACATATACACAGGCGCAGTTCGTTCCGGTAAGTCATACGGCACGATGTTTCTCATACCACAGCGCATAGGAGCGCATTATACGCAGCCTTGCTTGATTGTCGGGAAAACTCTCGCAACGGTCGAGAGAAACGTTCTACGCCCTTTACGGACGATATTCGGCGGATATGACGTTGGAGATATAAAGGGAAGAGCAGACGGCGGACGATACGTTGTTCTGTGGGGCAAAGAAGTAGACTGCGTTGGCGCAAACGATGAGCGCGCGATCTCGAAGATCCACGGCGCAGAGTACGGTTATGTCTATTGCGATGAGATGACGCTGTATCCCGAGAACTTCTTCAGAATGTTGCAATCTCGTCTATCATTGCCTGATAGCGAGTGCGACGGTACGTGTAACCCGGACAGCCCGAGCCACTATCTCAAGCAATTCCTTGACGGCGATGCATTCACAAAGAACGGCAACTGCATACACTTCACGATCTATGACAACGAGTTTTTGCCGAAAGAATACGTGGAACGACTTGAAGACGAGTATCGCGGAACGATCTATTTCGACCGATGGATACTTGGTAAATGGGTGAGAACGGAAGGCTTGGTCTTTCCGCTTTTTCGTCGTGAGCGCAACTTTCTCACGCTTGACGAGTACGCCGAGCGCAACCGCGGCTCAACGAGAGATATTCGCTATGTGATATGGGGCGGAGACGGCGCGACAACGAACGACGCAACGGCAATCGTGCCTTTGGCTATCCTTGCCGACGGTCGAGCGGTAGTGTTGGAGAGCTTCTATCACGATCCGAAAACGAACGGTCAGATGTCAAATGAGCAACTCGTGCCTTACATCCGGGAATATCTCGAACACATGAACCGCAAGTATCGCTTGTATGAAAGGGGCGTGCAGCATTGCATGCCGATTGACTGTGCGGCGGCTGACTTGGTGCAGACGATGCGCTTTCACTTTCCGCGGTACAATCCGATTGCGTTCACCAAAAAGGACATTCAGCGAACGACAGACGTTGTCAACAATGCTTTCTCGCGAGAGAGTATCACAATCATCAACACGAACGGTTGGTACAATTGGGTGACGAAACGAGAGATGACAGGCGTTCAGCCACTCGTTGTCGAGCTTGAGACGATGATTTGGAACGATGACAACAGCGACGTTGTGCGCAAGACATACGACGGCAAGATACCGAATGACGCGGCTGACGCGTTCAGATATGCTGTCAACACTTATTACAACAATCCGTTGAACTTATGGGAAACGCCCGAGTGCGACTTGCCATATTGAAAAGGTGAAAAATGGAAAAAGTAGATTTCAGAGATAACGAATTTGCGCCGTGGCAGACAGGCTCGGCATTTGCGGCAAATTGGACATATTCCTACGTCAACAATTCGCTCTTTTTTGCGAAGGTGCGTGGGACGTTCAGACCGTTTATGGTGCGATGCGTTCAAAATTGGCTGTGGTGGTATGACGGATGGGTTCCGTACTTCCACAACGCCGAGCGTGGAATTATGTCGACAGGACTTGCAAAGGCAATCGTTGACCGCACGGCGAAGAAGGTCGCAGGCTCTCGCATCATGTTCAAGAATGCATTTGATGAGAAGAGCAACGATAAAGGAACGGAAGTCAACCGTTCGCTCAAGGCAATCGCGGAGTGGTCGGACAAGACCAACTTTTCTCGTGCAATCAAAATGGGAACGCGCTTTGCGCTTGCAGCCGGCACGGCATTGGCGAAAATCAATCAAGGCGCGGACGGCAAGTTTGGCGTTGAATGCATACGCTTTGACCGTTTTATACCGTCTGTTGACAACACAGGGCGATTGAATGAAGTAACCATATTCTTGCTTGTAAACATCGACATCGGCAGCAAGAGTGGCGAAAAGGACGGAGCGGCACGCAATGTCTACACGCTTGAAGAACATCGCTACTTTGGTGACTTCACGAAAAGTGACGGCAGAGTATTGCACAACGTCCCGATTTGCGAGTATCAAGTTCACGCATACAACGGCAACGTGCAAAACGGCATCGGCGATTATTCAAACACTTATGACGGCAGATGTCAATGGAAAGATCTGCCAAAGCAAGTGAAGAAGATGATCCGCGACCGATACGGTTTGTTTGTCGACAAGCCGATATTGTTGCCTTTTGAAGACTTAGGCTGCGAGCTGATAACCAGCACGGACTGCGTGGGCAACTATCCCGACCTTCCATTCGGCGAGAGCTTGCTTGCGAACATCATTCCGCATTTGCAAGAGTACGACTATTATCACTCGGCGATGTGTACCGACATGTATCTCGGTCGCGGCAAGGTGCTTGTACCAAAGGGACTGTCAAGCGCAAAAAGCCAAGCGGGAGACAACGCATACAGCGGTCTTGACGGCACGACATTCACGCAACTGCCGAGCTTGAACCCCGAAGAGCAAAAGCCGACACCGATACAATTCGACCTTCGAGCGCAAGATTGGCAAGTGATCAGAAACACGATCATTGAGAACATTGCAATCAACACAGGACTTTCAAGCACTACGATTGCATCGTTCTTGAACGACAACTCGGCGAAGACGGCGCGCGAGATCTCGACCGAAGAAAACGAGACGGCAGGCTTTGTTGATGACATGCGCGGAGTTATCGAGCAACCGATTAACCGCATTATTGATCGCATAAGGCTTGCAATGGGCTTGCCCGACAAGGTGGTGGTGCGTTGGTCGAACGCGAGCTTGCAAAACAAATACACAACGGCAGAAACGCTCAACATTGCACGCACAGGCGGCTTTATTTCGCAATTCAAGGCAGTGCAGATGTTCAACAGCGATGACGATGACGTGCAGGTGCAGGAAGAGTACGACCGCATCAAAGCGGAAAGTCAGCAAGAATACAATGACACCGACAGCGGTGACTACTTTGGTGGTGATATGAATGATGACACGGCAATTGAATCCGCAGGCGAAAGCGATAACAGACTGTCAGTCGGAAATCAAGGCTCTCGTCAATCGGATGTATTTGCAAGGTAAGCCGCAGATTGACATTGAGCGCGAAGTGCGCAAAATCATCAAGAAGTACGGAGTTAAGCTGACGAACAAGCAGCTCCGAGAGTTGATGCCAAAATCTATGTGGTCGCTTTATCGCTCGACAATGCTTGTGCTATTCACGGCTTTTGGCGCGGACGGCAAGAAAGCGCACGAACGAATGCAAGTGGCGCAAGCTCTCATTTCGGGAAAGAGCGTTTCACCGACAGTCACGAGTGAAGTTGTCGGCGGTGGGACGGAAGCTCCGCTTTTGGGGCAAAGGCAAGGCATACCGAACGGAATTTACGCAAAAGATTATATGCGTAAGGTGAACGAAGTCTACACGCGATTGGCAAAGGACGATGCGCTCGATCCCGACGACATCAGCGGTCGAAACTCTATGCGAAACCGCGCCGAGATGGAAGTGCGCAATGACTTCCACCAAGACGAGATCCAAAGCCTAAAAGACAAGGGTGCAAAACTTGTCGTGTGCAGCACTCACGCCGACTGTTCCGACCGTTGTTTCAAATGGCAAGGACGTGTTTATAGTCTTGACGGAACGAGCGGCAAAACGGCTGACGGACACGCCTATGTACCGCTTGAAACCGCAACTGACGTGTATTACACAACGAAAGCAGGGAAGACCTACAAGAACGGTTTGCTCGGCTTTAATTGCCGACACAGGCTTTACGAGTACGTGCCGGGCATGGGCATTCCGAAAGTATCAAAGGCGGAGCAGAAGAAAGAAAACAAAATCAACACAAGACAGCGAGAAATGGAGCGGAACATCCGCGAGTGGCGTATGCGCGAAGACTTGAACAAGGCGGCAGGCAATACACAAGCGACAGCAGAAGCGCAAAAGAAAGCGGCGGAAGCGTATGCGCGCTACAAGAAATACTCGCTTGAAAACGGTCGAGCATATTATCCCGATCGAGTAAAAATTTGAAAGGATGCGCGAAAGCGCGTTCATATAGGTTCGGCTTACGATGGTGGCACGCGTTTGGGACAGCCAAAGGCTGTGTAGGGGCGCAACAATGTGCAGGAAGTAGGTTGAATCGGCTATCGATAGAAAAATAAAAAGGAGAACAACAACTATGGCAATTTTTGGAAAAAAGAGATTGACGGTTGAAGAGCTTATCGAAGCACTCAATGGCTTGAGCGATGAAGACAAAAAGGAAGTCATTGCCAAGACCACGAGCGAAGATGTCGCAAAAGCAGAAGAAGACATCGCGGACAAAGGCGAAGACAGTCAATCGGAGCAAGACCGCGTGGATGAGAGCGTTGGAGAGCAAGAAGAACTCGATGACGACAAGGACACGCAAACAGCAAAAGACCGTGTGGACGAAGCAGAAGGCGAAGACAAGGCAACGGAAGACGATGCCGATGCGCCTGTCCCGACCGATGACGACGATGTGAAAAACAAGGAAGATGCGGACGACCAATCGGACGTTCACAAGCAACTTGAAGCTCTTGGCGCACGTTTTGATGCACAAGACGAGAAGATCGCCGAACTCGCGGACAGACTGTCGCATATCGTTGACGCGCTTGACAGTCAACCTTTCGGAGCAAGACCACAATCGGATGATGGCGTTGCGCCAAGTCTATCCACGGAAGACATGGTGATGCGCTCATACAATCCTGCGTATCGCAGATAAAAAAACTCAAAAAAATAATACAAATTTGAAAGGCACTCCAAATGGGGTGCTTTTTCAATAAAGGAGAAACACAATGGGAGCAATTTTTGCAGCAATTAACACACCTTTCATCAACGAAACAACCCTCAAGAGAATCATGTCCGCGCGTGGCAAAGACAACATCTTTCAAGGCATCGTAACGCGCCCGGAAGAAGCCTGCACGGAGAAATTCTCAACCGACACTGACGCGGCAGAGATCCAAATCATCCGCGTGAAACCCAACAACGGTCAAGCTCGTCAAATCGGCGCAGAAAAGAACGGCGGATACTTCAACTCCGATGATGCGTATCTTTCTTCGACCGAAGCATACGGCATCAAGATCATCAACACCATCGACTACAACATCGATGTGCCGACCAACATGCAAAACATGATCAACGTGGACGTGGCAGAAGCGGAACTCAAAAACCTTACCGGCAAGGTCGCGCAAAACGTCAACGCAGTCACCATTGCGGCGCAACTCGCAAAATGGCTCACTTGCCAAGCGAAAGGCACAGCCGCAGTCGGCGATGCGGCAACCGGCAACTTTGTCAAGGTCGATGCAAATCCCGGCGACAAGGCATATCTCGGCTATCTCATCGATGCAAATGGCTATCTTGACGGTGGCAACGAAGCTCAAGGCATTGACACCTATCCGAGAGACAACCGTTGTTTCTTGCTCCGTTCTTCTTTGAACGCGAGTCTCAAGAAACAAGGTGTCATTATCGGCGGCTCGAACTTCGGTCAAATTATGGTCAGAACAGGCGCACTTGACAGCGAAACCAAACTTGAGAGCGTCATCGGCTACGTCGGTGAAGTTGACGACACGCCTTGCTACGTCGTCTCCAACCCTGTATGGGCATTGGTCGAGAAATATCTCGGTTTGACGGCAGGCGCACTCGACAAAGTTCTCGGCTTGGCAGTTTGCGGCATTGGCACAGGTCGTGCATTGGCGTTCAACGAATCCGTCAAGACCATTCCCGCACCGTCAGGACAAGGCACTCGTATTCAACCGAAATACCGTTTCGGCGCAGAGTGTTGGGACGAAGGCTCGGTCGTTCCGATCGTCGCAAATGGTTACACCACCATCGGCACGCAGAACCAAGAGTTCACCGTTGTTGCCCCCGGTTCGAGAGATTAACAAAAAAAGGGCAGGGTAATACCTGTCCTTTTTATGCCCACAAGAGTATCGCCGTGCAACTCGGCAAGCGGGCAAAAAGGAGAAAACAATGACATATCCATACAATGACGATGCGATGATATACGACTACAAAAAGCACGAGTACGTTTTGACGGAGCGATATGTTCTCGAAACGCTCGGTGTCAATCTTTCGCTTACGCTTGACACGACAGGCGATGAAAACCCATCCACGCTCGGACAAAGAGTGTTGAAAAGGGTGTCGGACTTTTTATATCGCTATATTTATGCGCACGGAAGCAATAAGAACTTTGTCGAATATTTGCTTGCGAAATATCCGCCGTGTCGTGACATCATCAAAGATTGCCTTGTTGATGAACTCTATTATCAACTCCGCAATGGTGACTTTTTCAATAGCGCGGACGTTGACAGGCAATTCGACAGATGGGTATCGCCTGTGACGCGTATGCGCTTGCAGGAAGAGTTGCCCAACGGCATGTGTCTGCTCTATCAAGGGCATTACAGCGTGCCGAAATTTGATTTTAGGAGCGATTATTAATGATTAACGCACTTATGCAAAAAGCGGACGATGTGGTCGTTGCTAAATGGTATCCGTCAGACGAGACAATGGAGCAGGGCAAAATCATCAAATTCAAATTCTATACCGAGTGGCGCAGCGATCGCGAACAGCCTGTGCAGAACTTGATGAGCGTGCGAAACGAAACCCAAATTCAAACGAGATACAACTACGACTTCAAGAAGAATGACAAGCTGTATTTTGCAGGCGAATATTGGCTCATTTTGGACGTGGCACGAGAGTTTGACAAGCGCGAGAGCGAGAAGTCGCTTGCGCTCAACCGCGTGCAACTGGCATCGAAATACGTGAGAATGACGGTCGTCAAGGTGGTCTAAAAATGATTAGTTATTCAAAGCAATGCATGGTTATGCAAAACGTGATGACGGTGTTCAAATCTGTCGTTCCTATAAGAACGGGAAATTTGAAAAACAATGCTGTCAAGTGTGAGTACAAAGGAGACGGGAAGTGGCAGATAACCATTGACGAATCCGTTGCGCCTTATATGCCTTACACAAACGAGCCGTGGGTGTCGCCGAAGTGGAACGGGAAGAAAAACCCGAATGAACATTGGTTCGACGATGCGGCAGGACTTATTGCATTGCTCTTATCGCAGGAACTTCAAGGAACGTTGCGGCGATAAAGGAGATAAAATATGATTTCCACACAGAAAATGGCAGATGTACTTACTGCTAAACTTAATAAATATGCGGGCAAAGTCAATGGACAGGACTTTCGATTTCTCATTCATTGCAACGAAGGCGATTTGCAAGCGAAAACGGAAAAGACGCAACGACAACTTCCGACAATACTTGTCAATGGAGTTTTGATAGAGCAGTCAAGCACTCCCATTCCCCTTGAAGGGCTTGAGTGTGTGCTTCTCATGCAAACGTTGCAGATACTTGTTCCTTGCGATATGCAAAGGGTATCGGGGCGTGCTGAATACGCTTTGACCGCGCTTAACGCTTTTGTCGCGGACATAGCGGGTAATGTCGGCTCGTTGACCGAAGATGAAAAAAGATATTATTCATACGTGTTGAGCGTCTCCACGCCGTTTGTTGGTACGGAAAACTATTTCGGCGATGTTGGTGCGGCAATACCGATTTCATTGCAAATCTCTTGGCAATTCATTCTCGATGGCGTTCTTGCGAACGCAGTGAAGATGAAACTCGGCGTTAAAGATTCGGCAGTGCAACATGCGGTCGTGCTTATGGACGGTGGCATCGTGAGAACGAGAACGGGCGATAGTACCAACGTTGAGAATTCTGAAGAAATGCAAACGGCAGTTACACAACAAGGCTTGACTATTAAAGTGATTATGCCATACAAGCGCAACGACGCATCTCAAATGCTGTTCAAAGATATGCTTGTCGGCACTCTCAAGCGTGTATATACGCTTTCATACGATGACGGAGGCGTATCCGCAACGTTCAATGTGTGCGCGAGAGAAATAACTGCTCCGTTGACTGCGGGCAAGGTTATGACGATTTCGGCAACCTTTGAAATTGCAAAAACGGAGATTTGAAAATGGCAAAATATACGATAGACATCAATTTTAATGATGTTGCGAACGCCGAAGAAAAAGGTTATAAATCGAGTTTTGCAAATTCTGACAAAATCGATGACGAAGCACCGCAGTCTTTTGGTCAATTCGTCAAAGGCGCAAAGGCATTTGCAACTGCGATACCCGGTGTAAATCTTGTAAAATCGGCATTCGATTGGCAAATAAGCCTTGTCGGACGATATACAGGCAGTCAACAGGCACAGAATGTTGCTAACGCTTCGATGAAGATAGCAGCACAGGCTGGCGGACTTGCTTTCAATCTTGCGACAGGCAATTATATCGGCGCGGCACTCACGGTTGGCGCAACGATATTCGGATACGCAAAAGAAGCCGAAGAGAATCGCTACGAACGCAAATGGGAGAATATAAGCAATCATGTTGGTATCGAACGCGCAGGCGCAAGTTACAACCGCTCAAGAACAGGATAAAAGGAGAAAAATATGTTTTCCTATCGAATTGAAATATATGAAAACAAAACATGGACACAACTTAAATCTTGGTCAAGACCATTTACGGACGGTACTGCGTTAGATGACACTCTTGACGCAGGTGCTATTTCGCTTTCGCTTTCTCGCAGACAAGAACCTATTAAGCCGTTTACACGGTTGCGCATTATCGTCAGTGAAGACGGAACGGAATGCGGAAGAATATATCGCCTTGTAGCCACATCTAAACGTACTAGACGAGTATTTGCGCCGTCTCTTACGCCGCTGTACGATTGGAAAATTCAAACGATAGAGTTAACAAAAGAGCTGGAACGCAGATTTGTCGGTACTATGACGGTGACAAAGGCTTTATCTACCGATTATGCAACAGGCGGATCGCCTGCACCATATAAGCGTACAGCTGGGACTGATTTAACTGGTGATGGCTTTTCTGTTGTTTCCGCAATTAAACAGCCAATTGATGTAGGTGGTACGCTTTATGTTCCGTCAACAGACGCAATGTTTCAGCTGCCAGAGAACAGTGTATTAAAAGGCAATTGGTATATCAATACATCAAAGACTTTAGTAAAGGATGAAAACGGAAATGTGTTATTTACGAGTACTCCGCCCGGAGAAGCACAGGGGGGCAGTGCTCCTGCCTTTTCATATCTTCCCACGAGAGCAGGCAACCTTAAGATAGTATACGAAATGGACATAATTCAGTGGATAGCGGCGACTTCTACCACGCAACATTACTCCGTTGAATATACGTTTACGGTTAATGTCTTTGAGCAAATTCAACCAAAAACGCAACCGACAATCACATCCGTTTGCGAGCGGATACTGTCTTCTGGAATAACAAGACGAGACGGAATCGATGAACAAGAGTATGTTCTTGACGAAACTTTTGCGGAAGAATATGCCGATGTGGAATCGCCGGAGTTCTCATTTACAAACTGTACGTTATTTGAAGCGTTAGCACAAGTCGGCGGATATATCCATGCAATTCCAAGACTTATACCACGATCAATGACCGACGATACACATTACAAGGTAACATTTGATAAACTTGGCGGAAACGAGCAAGCACCCGCCATGCCGCCGATGATTTATCAAGACCATGCAATTGATATAAATGATTGGTGCGGAACTCTTGATTGCCCCGCACAAAACTTGTGCAACAGTGAAAATGTTGACCGTGGCGCAATCACGGAACTTGGTGACGACTATATTACGTGCCGAACAGAAGACGGACAGATTGAAATCAATGCAGACAACGTGATTATTCGCACTTCGATGCCGATTCAACAGTTGGTTAAGTTGGAGTGCGGTTTTATCCCCGAGTATAACAACGGTAAAACTCCTGTCGGCGATATTACGGCATATGTATATGAAAATGCAGAGTATTCTACGCTTTCTTCATATTGGGGTGCGGCGTATCCGTATTCAAAGGCTTGGGCATTGTGTTATGCGCAAGGTGACAACAAAATAACTGGGTTGAGCTTTGTTTTGCAAAAATCAACGTCGGTAAGCCAAGCATTCGAGAAATATGCAATTGCAAACATCATTGAAGCAAAAACAGGCATCTCACTTTCGTCCTTGCCATTATGGGGTAAATGGATGAGACAGCTTGCGTTCAAAGTTACGTATGTTCCGATTGTTTCGACGCGTGTAAAGCAGATTAAACCAACGATATACAGCGTTGAAGAGAAAAACGAGCTTGTCTATAATCAGGGCGCAAGTGTTGCGGAAACATCGTATTATGGCGAAAAAATGCGTGGTGCAATCGCAAGGCTCGGTCAAGACGTTGAACAACGTACGTATGACATTTTCAATTATGCGCAACTCCCAAAATGCGGGCAGCTACTCGATGGAAAGTATATCGCAAGAGTTGATACGGAATACGATATAATCAAAATACGAACGACGGTTACGCTTACAAAGAATTTCAATCAACTCGCGCAGTACGTTGGTTTGAACTCTAATTATCGGCTATATGATATATCCGAAAAACAAAGCGCAGAACGATTCGTGAATTATAGCGAAAAAATTCTTGTTGGAAATACGACAGACGATGATAATGCCATTGCTCGTTCATGCATAAGAAACTCGCATCAAATGTTTTATCAGACGATTTATCAAAGTACGCTTGGTCAAATACGCGAGCAACCAACACGAGTTGCATATATCACTCCGTGCGATAGCAGTGGCAATGCTTTACAACAAAGACAAGTGGCTCTACCAGTTGCGGCATTTCCATTCGGAACATCATTGTGTTTCTCGTTTGCGTTTTTAGACAATTACGGAGCAGGCTATCAAAGCTCCGATGACTACGAGAATGAAATGAACAAGGCTGCACAAAGGCTTGTTCCGTACACAGATGTATATGGTGAAATCGGCGAGCTGAAATTCTCTATGGGCGAAAGCGGCTGGACACCGTCTATATCCGATCAAAGCGATGACGGTGCGGCAATGCTGTATCCACAGTTGAATGGTTCTGCAGATCCGCAAAATGTATCCATATCAACAAAATCGAACAATATCATCGTTAAAAAGGACAGTCGAGAACAGTTGAACGTCATATACCAAGCACATTTTGTTGCAACAAGGCAATCGGTTGTTGTCGGTTCTGGCATTGCAAGGAACAATCCGCGCGTTGGGAAATCGTATCTCAACAATATCAAACGAACGGTGGTATTATGGCTTAAACGCCCGATTAACGCATTGTCAACACCAACAAAAGACGATGTATTATATGTCGATCTTCGCCCGTTGAAATCGGTTGAAGAAACCGAGAACGGAGCAACTTGTGTGCGAGTATGGGGCAATTCCGCATCCGAAACAGCATATGCATATGCCGTTTGTCATGCGCTTATAGAAGGTGAGAGTACGCCGTATCAAATAGAACTGTTGTTCGGCGAGAATTTCGAGAACGGGATTGCTCCGGGAGCGGAAGTTCCACCAATATATCTTACGCCAGTTGCAAACGATTTTGACGGCATTGTTGAATACTCTTGGCGCGTCAAGAAAAATGCAAAGGCGTACAAAGAAAAAGAGCTTACAACAGAAATTGGTATATATGCCTTGTCTCGACCGATAAAACAAGATAACATATTTGCTGGCTATGCAAGAGTTGACAATGGAAAAATAAACAAGAACGGTTATGCGAATTCCGAATTTTTCCAAGATTCGTTGCCAACGCTCGGAATGATTAGCCTTGCATATGGCGACAATGCAACCGACATAACGGTGTGGCATCGAGAAATCGGTGGAAAGGACAGGCTACTCGCAATTGATACGGATTATACCATCGATACGACAAGCGGAAAAACGATGATAAACTTGACCGAAAAAAATATGTTGGTTCTTGGTGTCACGGTTGAATACACTTGCCATGTTGATACGGCGATCCCTACGGCTACATCGTATGCGAAACCGAATGACGTGATCTTCGGATAGTAAAAACAAAACTATTGCACTCACCCTTTGGGTGGGTGCTTTTTAATACGAAAAATAGGAGAAAACAACAATGCTATTCTTTCTTAACTTAGACGGAACAGTTGCAAGAGATGACACGGAGCGTGTTTTTCAAGGTCAAAACGATGTGACAAGCGTTGATTTGATAACCGCAATAACGCCCGACCAAACAGGCATACAAGTTGCGTTCACGCTTCCTAACGGTCTTGCGACACAATACTTGCCAATGACACAAAGCGGAGCGTACTCGTTGCGTGGCGATGACGGAAAGCAAATATACAAGTGGACATACAAGTTGCCGTTCAACGTGACCAAAGAAAAAGGTGCGGTCGGCGTGTCTTTCAATGTTATCAAGTACAGCGGAAGCAAGGCGCAGATTGTCAACCAAACGACCTACACAAGCGAGTTTACGGTTGAATACAGCGCGTTGCCGACACCGCCTGCATCCGTCACAGAGAGCGAGATTAACGAACTAATCAATCTGCTCACGCTGAACATCAACAATTTGGAAGCACGTGTTGCAGCTCTTGAAGCAAAGGGGTGATGAGTATGTTGTTTTTCTTGAACTTGGACGGCACGGTGACGAGAAACGACACCGAGCATATCTATCAAGGGCAAAACAATGCGGCAACGATAGATGTGATAACGGCGGTGTCGCCTGCTCAAACAGGCATACAAGTGGCTTTTACACTTCCAAATGGACTTGCAAAAGGCTACTTCCCGATGATGCAGAGCGGAAGATATAACCTTGATGATGACAAGTTGCAAGTGTGGAAATGGACGCTTGCATTGCCTTACAACATCACGGAAATGGAAGGCACGGTCGGCGTGTCTTTCAATATAGTCAAATACAACGGCATCGGAGCGGAAACGACCGATTCGGACAATCAAACGACATACACGGCAAGTTTCCGTGTCGAGTATTCGCTTTTGCCTGAACCGCCGAGCGATGTTGACCAAAAAGACATAGAGCGAGTGCTTGATTTGCTCACGCTTTATTACAACCAAAACGCAAAAGAGATACAGGAGCTGAAAGACAGCTCGCCGAACTTTCGCTACGTCCCGAAAAGGCTGTCCGAATTCCCCGAAACGACAGGGTTTAGACAGCGTGGATCTATCTACGTGGATGACGGCGAGAATTCGTACAGAATGTCTTTGACGAGCGTAAAGGAACTAAACACAAAAATAGTTTGCGTAAATGACGCAAATGACGCCGACATGTCACAGTTGACAGTTGGCGATTTTATTTACACGAAAAATTAAAATTTAAGGAGCGATAAATATTATGGCAACCGAAAAAAGAAGAGTAGAACGTGTTATCGACGACAAAGGCGGAAAGGTTCAAGTGCTTTTTGAAACGAGCGCAGAACAAGTCACTATTGCGGATACGGACGGTGAATTCAAGGCTACAAATGTTGAAGATGCTTTGAAAGAAGTAATGGAAGTCGCAAAGACAGGTGGCGTTACAGGAGTTAAGGGGGATGCGGAAAGCGAATACCGAAAAGGTAATGTCAATATTACCAAAGCAAATATCGGTCTTGGCAGTGTTGATAATACCCCCGATACAAACAAACCTGTTTCAACTCCGCAACAGAATGCACTCGATAAAAAAGTTGATAAGACAACTACCGTAAATGGGCATGCATTGAGTGGTGATATTGAAGTCACAAAACAAGATGTCGGTCTTGGGAATGTCGAAAATGAAGCGCAAGTTAAACGTTCGGAAATGGGAATTGCAAACGGTGTTGCAACGCTTGATGCACAAGGTCTTGTTCCGTCGTCACAACTTCCGTCGTATGTGGACGATGTTCTTGAGTATTCAAGTTTGAGCAGTTTTCCCGAGACAGGTGAAGATGGAAAGATCTACATCGCAACCGACACAAACCTGCAATATCGTTGGAGCGGAACAAAATACGTCGAAATAAGCCCGTCTTTGGCGCTCGGCGAAACCGCTCAAACCGCATATCCTGGCAACAAAGGGAAACAGAATGCAGATGATATTGCTGATATAAAAAAGACGTACATGCCAAAAACAGGCGGTACATTCACAGGGGCGGTGTCATCCACATCTTATTATAAGGCAGAAAATTCAACTCTTCGTAGCAGTGTCACGGTTTCTCATATGGCAGTGAACGTGGCTAATGACCGAACCAACTCACATACTGCCTATATGGATGGGCAAATCAATATAAAACCATCCACATCTACGACCGAGAAAACCATTAAAATTCCTGACAAAGAAGGCACGTTTGCTCTAGTTGAAGATATACCAACGGAAGATGATATAAAAAAGATCAAGGTTTCAAATGCAGCATTTGCGGACGAAGCAGGAAATGCGGTAACATCCGATGTGGCAAGTGAACTTGAGCATAGTTTGCAATTGGGGAACACGGACGAAGTATTAACATCTTTTAGCGGAATAAAGAACGCAAAAGTGGAATTTCATAAGGGTGATTTTCATGTTTCATATTCGGAAGAAGAAAACCTTGTAACTTTCTATGTTGAATTATCACCAACTGGGGTTGCGCCAGGGACATACAGTGCGGTAACGGTTGATCACCACGGACGCGTAACAGAAGGCTCGCAAGTAATCGAGTGGGGAAAAAGCGGACAAACGACACCAACGTCTAGCCTTGTAGTTGGTGGTCTTTTCTTTGAACTTCAGTCATAAAGGGGGTGAGCGTATGTCAACATACACACCGAAACGAAAAGGCGAGAACGGAGAAATGGAAGAAATCAAGTTTCCGTGGGCGGTTCTCGCAAATCCGCCGACAATACCGAGCAAGACATCACAACTCACCAACGATAGTGGTTTTACGGCGAACAACGGCACGGTGACATCGGTTGGCATTAAAATGAATGGTGTTTTGAAAGGAACAGTTACAGAGTCAGGAGTTGTTGATTTGGGAACGGTCATTACACAACACCAAAATTTGCCGATAAAATCAGCGTCGCTTTCGGGAACGACATTGTACCTAACGCTGTAAAGGTGGTGGAATATGCCGATAGTCGTAAACGGAACAACGCTGACGGATTTGAAAGTCGGCAACACGGACATCACGAAAGTGTATGCACGAAACGGAGAAACAGGAACTTATGTTCTTGTATTTGAAAAAGGGGGCACAGTAGTAGTGGCTTTATATATCGGTGGTAACTGGAAAATGAACAAAACGAAAGCAGAGATTGACAGTTACTTTGAAACTTTCAATGCACAACTTGATTTGAACGAACAAAAGCAAGTGGTAATATTCCCGCCTACTTGTTATTTGGACTATGTAAAATCGAAAATTCCTGCACGACTTTCAGGAATGGTTAAGGTTGGCGCACAGTGGATAAGCAAAGAAGAACAGGGTGCTTACACAGGACAAATCTCTGCAATTATGGCAAAAGACTGCGGTTGCTCGACTGTTATGGTTGGGGCGGGCGAAGTTAGACAATATTTAGGTATCACAAATGAAGATTGTTCCGCTCAAATTAAGCTTGCTATTTCGCAAGGACTTGATGCTTGGCTTAATGTAGGTGAACCTCTTGAAGAAAGAGAACAAGGAACGGCTAACGATTATGTTATAAATCAACTTGCAACTTGCCTCAGTGGTGTAACAATGGAGGATGTCAAAAACCACTTAATAATAGTCTATGAGCCACTTTGGGCAATAGGTACTGGACATTTTTGCACGCCTCAACAAGGAGGTGAAATGGGAGAAGTAATCAAAAACAAAATCGCTGATATGTACGATGGGGCTACCGCAGAAAAAGTTCCAATACTTTTTGGTGGTAGTGTGAAGCCACAAAACATACAAGAGATTGTCGACCAGCCAACATTATCAGGTGCTTTGGCTGGTGGTGCGGCTATAAACCCCAGCACTTTCGTGGAAATGATTAACATAATTTAAGGCGGTGTAAGAATGACAATAAAGATAATACAAATCGACATCAACAACTACATCGACAACTTGTGGGCAAACGGAGACCGTGGTGACGACATAATCATTACGCTCTACGACTGCCGCATTAACGGTATCGACACAATCGAAAAAGCCGAAACCGCTTACAGTGAGTGGCTGAAACAAAAAGGAGAACAATTATGAACATCGATGCAAACGCGGCATTGCGTATATCGTCAATTCTGTCGCACGGAGTGGAAGGCGAAGCAAATACCAATAAAGAGTATTTCAACGACCTTTCGGAAATTCTCACGCTTGCCAAATCGGCAGGGTTGACGGACGAACAGGTCGACACAATCATCTCGAACTATGAAGAAATCATATCGGACGAGAGAAACCACGCAGAGCGTTTTAACACGCTCTTGACAATGGTCAGCGGCATTGAGCCGAACAAAGATTAGGAGAACAGAAAAATGGAAATCACAGTTGCTTTGGAACAATTAAGCGGCAGGCTCTCATCGCGAGAGCCTTTTTTGTTGGGAGAAAACGACGAAGTGTTGATGAAACTCGACACCGATTATCTGCTCAACGATGCCCTTGTAAACTTCGAGAACGGCGGTGAAACGGCGCAAGTGCGTATCACAAAAAACCCGTTCGTCATCCCGAAAAAAGTCGTGAGAGCAGGCGTGTTGAACGCCGAAGTTTGCCTTTGCGCGCACGGTCGAGTTGTAAAGACATACCGCATTGAGCCTATTGTCTTTTATAGCGCGCCGCCGACTTTGGTTGGTCATCCCGAATTTGACGAACTCAAAGCCGAAAACGCAAAAATGAAAGACGAAATCATTGACTTGAAGAAAACGCTCGAAGCGCAAGAAAACAAGTTGCAAGACCTAAAAGATGCCGTCTTTGCAATTCAAGTCGCGTTGGAACAATAACAAAAACCGTGTGCGCGCGGAAACAATAACTTGAAGCTCTCGTCTTGCGCACAAGGCACGAGCAAAGGAGTATCTATGGAAAATGTAACAGTCGAAACTGTCATGACTTATGTTGTGGCTTTTCTCTCATCGACCGCCGGCGTGACGATGATAACCATCATCGCAAAAGCAATCGTCAATGCGATATGTACCTACAAGTCGAAAAAGGTGAGCAAACTTAACGATGCCGACAAGGCGCAAATCGCAAATGAAGTCACCAACGCCGTTTTAAGCGCAATCAGCGACGGAGTGAACATCAATGCGGAAGCAATGATTGATCGTGCCACAAACAAGCGTCTTGACGTAATGGATAGGAAATTCAACGAGTTTAGCGAACTGTTGAATAAAATCTTCTCCGTCAACATCGCGCAAGGCAAGGTTCTTGTTGATTTGAAAACGCCGTCACTCTCGGCGCGCGAGAATTTGGCAAACGCAATCGGCGATAACCACAAAGAAATCGAGCAAATACCAGTCGTTGAACAGCCGAAACTCGCCGTGACCATTCCTGCGGCGCAAGAAAAAAAAGAAGCAACCAATGTTTCGTATTAAAAGGCGGTGATTGCGTATGAAACACAATCCGAAATCAATCGTGACAATGGTTATGGAGTATCTCGTTCTCATCGCTCCGACAGCGGGATATTCCATTTATTGTTACTACGACACATTGCAATACACAATGTCGTCAACAAGTAAGGGCAGTTTTTGGACGCTCATTGCGCTTGCAATTCTTGCAAGTGTCATATTTGGCATCTTTCGGAAAAGATATGACCGATATGTACAGGGGTATGTACAGCAAAAAACCGACCTTGAAACAAACCCGGACAATGAGCTTCTGATCAAGCGTGTTGCCAAAAAGAAAGAAGTCATTGAAAACGTTGACTATGTTGTTGCGCTTTTTCCGATCTTAATATTGTTGAGCGTAATCTCGGCTTTTCAACAAGCGATAGATCAGCTGATGATATTGCTGATGACCGTGGCAGGCTCAATTATCGGAAAAATCAGCTTGCATTTTGTGACAATCGGTCTTGAAAAGAACGACATGCTAAAACGAATAAAGGACGGTGACGGCAAATGAGCGAAGATAAGCGCAAAGTATATTCAGGTGTAAAGATAACACTCAACTCTTTCATATCATTGTGTGTGGCGGCTGTGGTGCTGCTTGTCGGCATATTCGTGCTTGACAGCTTCAACGCCGCTCCACGTGACGATGTGTCCTATTGGGTGAGCAAAGCATTGTTGGGCGTGTCCACGTTCTTGATAATGCTCTCGATGTCAAACATCACCGAAGAGAGCCGAAAGAAACGCGACAAAGATTTTATCGACCGTGTTTCGGCACTCGATACTCATTACAAAACGATGATGGAAAGACACGAGACAGTCGAACTCGAAACTTACATCGAACAAATCAATCGCGCCAACAAATACAAGGCGTTCATCGAAGCCACTAAACGCAAATTAAACCGCACTCGCAAGGGGAACGAAAAACGTATCAAGGCTCTCGAAAAGCGTTTGCTACTTTCGCCACAGGAAGTTTGGGACGACGTTCGCAAGGTCAAGTATCACAAAGTCACGTTCAATCAAATGGTGGCAGGCGAAACGGACGTTGCATCCAAAGACGACGAGTACGATTTGCAAGTAAACAAAGGGAAGTACACGCTTAAAAAGCTCGGCATCAAGGCATTGACAATCGTTGCCTGCTCGGCAGTGGTCGTCGATTTTGCATTCCACTTCAGCGGTTTCACGAAAGACATGATAATGCCGTTGATCTTCAAAATCGTATCAATGCTTATTGCCGTGTATAGCGGTGTGTCTTTCGGCTATTCGATGATGGAACGCCGAAGATCTACCGTAAAAAAGAAGCTCCGCATCTTCTCGCAGTTTAGAGCAAGAATTGACGAGCCGAACGGAAAGGTTGGTGACGAACGCTTTGTTGTAAACATTCCGACCGATGTTGTCGTTGAAAAAGTGCGTGAGAAAGTTGCGCAAGAAAAAAGAGCCGCGGAAGAAAGACTACGCCGCGAGCAAGAAAAAACAAAAGAAGTGCCGACAGTCGTTGTCGAGCAGGCGACACCGCCAACCGAAGAGCAAGAGCTAACACCGCTCCTTGCAAGGTTTATGGCGGTGAAGTAAAATGAGACCGTCCATGTAATGTGGGCGGTCTTTTTTATTTGTGGTAATACTTTTGGTAATAAACCCCAACAAAACCCAACAAAACCCAGCAAATTCAGACAAAAATAAAAGGGTATAAAAAAGCAAAAACCCTACTGTTTAGTAGGGTTTTGACGTTTTTGGTGGAGAGGGGTGGACTTTTCTTTTCACTATATAATGTGCAATTTTGATAGGTAAAAAGCACAAGATATAGTGTGTAGTAATAATGCGGTAAGATTATATCAGAGAAACCGCATTGAATTTGTCTTCTTCGGTGTGGTGTGCATAGGTCTTTACGACTTGCTCCAACGTGTCGCCGATGAGAGCTGCAATCACTCCAAAATTGATACCTTTTGACATGAGTAAGGATACATACGAGTGCCGTAAATCGTGTATCCGTAATTTTTTTACGGCAGACTTTTCTATCCCTTTATTGAACATATTTTGAATGGCATTGAGCGATACAGGGTTATCAGTGCCAAAAATATATACATTTTGTATTTTATTTGTTTTTTTGAACTCCAACCAATCATTGAGTACAGCGACCGCCTTTTTGGGCATAGGAACATACCGTGACTTGTAGTTTTTAGTTTCGGTTATGCGATACGGCGAACCATCCATTGTCTTTCGTGTAAAAGTGCCGTGAATGTAGAGTTGCTCTCCGTTGAAATCGTTGCCACGCAGTGCTTGCAACTCTCCGATGCGGCATCCGCAGTAGAAGAGCGTGGTGAAGAGAGCCTTGTATTTGATGTTGTCCACGGCGGCGATAAAACGCTCAAACTCCGATTCCGTCCATATTTGGCGCGGCTCTTTGTTGTCTTTGCGTTTGGGTATTTTTACGCCGTCAAGCGCATTGTCAAGCCCATAGTGTTGCACGCACCACAAATAGAAGACAGTGAACTGACCATAGATCTTCGTCAGCGTTTTTTGCGTGTAGAGCTTGCCACGGTAAGTTTTTGTCCAAAGCTGGTCTTGCCATTCGATGATGTCCTGCTTGGTGATTGACTGCATATCGCGCCCGGCGAAGAAATCGTCATAGTGTTTTTTTGCGGTGTGGATGAAGTCGTACATCGAGCTTTCCTTGACGGTCGATTGAGCAAAGCCGAGATATTCCTTGCGTGCCGTTTCATAATAGATGACCGACTTGCCGTCATACTTCTTCGGCGCGGCAATGTACGTTGCCATGAATTGCTCATAGGCTTGACGTGCGAGTTTTTTCGTCTTGAACCCTGACAGTTTCTTTTGCTTGCGACCTTCGGCGGTTTCAATGTAGAAATACAAGTCATACAGCGTGCCGTTCTTCTTCGTTTCGCGAGCTTGAATGTTGTATTTGAATGTGTTTGGCATCAATACCTCACAAAGCCCATATTCGGGTTGAGAATGTCAACAACGAGGACAATAATAACAACGGCAACAATGCCGATAAATATGCCAGTGAGCAGTTTTATCCACTTGTTGCGTTGCGCAAGTCCGCGCTCATAAAGCGCAATCATCGATTTGTAATGTTCCACGTTGGAGCATTCCTCAAACGTCTTTTTGTCGTCATTGCTTGCCCTGAGAACGTCAAGCAGTCTACACACGGTGGAATAGCATGGATCGGGTGTTTGCCCCGACAAAATGCGGTTGACGGTGGGGAGTGGTACTCCGCTTGCTTCGGCAAGTTCTTTGGCGGTCAAGCCCTTTTCTTCTTTGAGTTTGTTAAGTTCATGTTCTAATTCAAGCATTTTCTTCCCCCTTTTTCGCTTGTAATTATTTGAGTGTTCAAAAATCAGTTTTGAGCATTGCAAAATCAAATTTGTCGTGCAACATTTTAGGTGCAAGCAATATGCCACCATATTCACGGAGAGAAAATTATGAAAAAATTACTTGACCTATTGAATGAACTTTTATCCGATTATTCAAAAGAAGAACAAGACGAGTTACTTGTTGCTCTTTTTGAAAGAATCCAAAAGGGCGGAGAGAGTGGTGCGGATTACTGACAGTTGTTCGTCCGACAGATTGTCCAATCCGTCCGTATCGATGCCGAGCGCACGCAAGCGTTCCGCAGTGATTGTATTGTCCGTGGGCGCAGGCGTGGATGTGGGCGTGTTAGGTGATACGTCCTTGCCTAAAATATAATCAATAGATACACCGTATATTTCTGAAAGTTTTTGTAAAGTTTCATACGGTGGACGAATGTCTTTTTTCTCATATTTGTTGTATAACCCATTGGAAATGCCAAGTTTTTCAGCAAGGGCAACTTGTGAGAGTTTTTTGTTTAATCTTAATTCTTTTAATCTTTGTGAGAGCATAACAAACCTCTTTTTTTTATAATTTGCCCTTATATCTATCATATTGAAAAATATTCTAAAAATCAATCGAAAAATATTCGATTTTCTCTTGACAAATATCGAATCTGATTATATTATGATAGCGTAATCGAACGATATTCGATATCTTTGAAAATTAAATATGGAGGTGAGGATAGTGAGTAATTCCGAATTGTTGAAAAAACTCAACAACCTCGCAGAACCGTTGTTTAAGAATGGCGTGCTTGATATTCATCAAGTGATTGTCATTGATAGCAATGGCGCGAGGATTGTACGAGAAGAAGAATTTAAGCCGTTTGCCGAAATCGGCGATTAGTAAATTCTTTGATAGGGGTATCTACCTTTCACAGCGGCTGCAAGGTATGTACCGGGGTGTGGATATGAAATCAAGTGTTGATAGATGCTTTCGGGAACATTGTAGTATTGGTAAACACTGCCGTTCAAGAATTGAACTTCAAGCACTTGGTCTTCATATCCAACCGATGCAACATTTGTTGAAACCACGGGGATTCTTAACATAACTTTCACCTCCTTATTTAACTTATATAAATAATATTACTACTACATATAGGGGTATGTCAATGGGTAAAAACACAATTTGTAGTAAACAAGATTTCATCGAGATTATACGTTCTGACAAGAAATCAATAAGACGCATCTCGGTTGAAAGTGGAATTCCACAGACAACGATTGAGAACTGGCTATACGGCACTTCGATGCCGACGCTTGATAAGGTGTGCATGGTGTTGAAAACGCTTGGATACACGATAACAATACATAAGGAGCAATAGATATGACGTTTAAGGAATTACGAATGCGAAAGTTCCGAACCGCAGAAGAATTTGCGCGCAAAGCAGAAATCCCGACCGCACGAGTTGCCAAGTGGGAATCGGGCGGAAGTGCACCAAAGGTTCGCGACCTGATAAAGATAGCGAAAGTACTCGGCGTGTCGGTGAAAACGCTCGTCGAATCGTTTGAGCAGGGGTGAGAAATGACTTACACCGAACGCGAAGAAATCATGAGCAAAGACGTGATGACCACTGCAGAGCTGGCAAGACTGCTGGACTGCAACATCGCAACGGCAAGCATGACGCTTGGCGACATAAAGTCAAGCATTGTGCGCAACGGCGGAAAGCCGAGAATTGACGCACGCGGCAAATTGCACGTGCAAGATTATTGCGATTACTATCGCATTAAAAGGAGAGAAGAATGAAAACTTTTACAGAGCAGGAACTTAAAGAGGTTTTAAGAAAACACAAACTTTGGTTGGTAGACCATAATCAACAAGAAGCAGAGCGTGCGGACTTGCGCGGTGCGTACTTGTACGGTGCGAACTTGTGCGGTGCGAACTTGTACGGTGCGAACTTGTACGGTGCGAACTTGCGCGGTGCGAACTTGTGCGATGCGAACTTGTGCGGTGCGAACTTGTACGGTGCGAACTTGTGCGATGCGAACTTGCGCGGTGCGAACTTGCGCGGTGCGGACTTGCGCGGTGCGTACTTGTACGGTGCGAACTTGTGCGGTGCGAACTTGTACGGTGCGAACTTGTACGGTGCGAACTTGCGCGGTGCGAACTTGTGCGATGCGAACTTGTGCGGTGCGAACTTGTACGGTGCGAACTTGTGCGATGCGAACTTGCGCGGTGCGAACTTGCGCGGTGCG
>ERZ1034992.251-NODE-251-length-33668-cov-20.476869_pt1 | contig 33668 bp, 42 predicted proteins | sample MGYA00520695_ERZ1034992 | MGnify/ENA primary metagenome ERZ1034992 (study PRJEB33766, sample SAMN09781778) | gut metagenome | biome: gut microbiome | host: Homo sapiens | place: Madagascar | study: EMG produced TPA metagenomics assembly of the PRJNA485056 data...
AAATAATGATATTAATTCATCATCAAGTAAGAATAAAAAAGCAAAAGAACTAGGCATGGAGATACTCAAAGATATCCAAAAAGCTACAGATTGTAAATATTATGAAATGTTAAGTTATGGAGTACTTGGCGCGGCTCACACATGCGTGAATGAGAAAAGTAATTGCTATTTAGATTACCCAGTTATATGCCTTAAGGGGTGCGGATTTTATGAAAAGACAAATCTATATAGAATGAAGCATTTTGAAATAAATAATATATCTTTTGATGTTGGCTACGGAGAAAAATATGCTATTGATGTTACAAATGAACAATTAGACATTGTTGGTATGCAAGTACTTGGCAGAAAACCTATAAGGATGGTCGAAAAGGATTATGTGAGAAATGGCATAATAATTAAGGCACTTGAATACATAGCTTGCAATAACTGGAGAAAAAGACATGGATTGCCAATGCTAAAACACTATTCACACAAAGCAGAATAGTCAATAACGGATTTTTATTTGATGAGTGAGGGAGGAAGAATGAAACATCAAAAAGAATGGCACACTTGCGACAGGTGCGGAAAAGAAATAATACCTAAGAGCTGGAAAGAAGTTAGATTTAAGCAAGTTGGATGTTGCGGAGATATATCCGGTGGCTATTTAACAAAGACACCATGTATAAGCAAAGATGATTCAATCCCAGAAGAACTTAGAAAAAATGTTGAAAAGGAATTGAAAGATTAATTTAAGGAGTGAGCGTATGGAATACCAAGGCACAATTAAGGAAATGGAAAAAGGAATAACAAGACTTCGAAAAGAATTAGACGAAGCCAAGTCGGGAACAAAAACATCACAGAACGAGTCTCTTATTTGCAATGATACGATGAAAATAGATATTCTTGGAACAGAATACAGAATCGAAACCCACAAAGTATCAGAGGACAGCTACATGGAGGAAAAAGGTCTTGCAGGCTATTGTGAAGAAGAAAACAAGTTGATTGTAGTTGCCGATATGTCCGAAGAAAAATATTTTGTAGGCATGGACGAAAAAGCACAGGAAACATATCGCAAAAAGACCTTAAGACATGAAATTATGCACGCTTTTTTGAATGAGAGTGGGCTGTCTGATAGTTCAAATCGGTTTGATGGTGCATGGGCAAAGAATGAGGAAATGGTTGACTGGTTTGCGATTCAAGCCCCGAAAATCTTTTCTACGTTCAAGAAAATGAATATTTTGTAAACATGCATTACCGACTACGGACTAATTGTAGCTGCTGACCTTAGAAAGATAAAGGTTGATAAAACATAGAAAAGGAGACATAGAACATGAAGAAGTTATTTATAAGTGTGCCGATGAAAGGTAGAACAGAGGAAGAAATCAAATCTAGTATTCAGAAGATGAAAAAGATTGCTGAGGCTTACGTTGGAGAAGAGCTGGAACTGATTGATAGTTATATTGAGGACAGTCCACCGCAGAACAATAATCAGGCTGTATGGTATCTTGGGGAAAGCCTTAAGAAGTTAGCACAGGCAGATGTATTTATTGGAATTGAAGGAAGTTGGTGTTGGAATGGATGCCACATTGAAAGAATAACTGCTGAAAAATACGGCATAAAAACATATACATGTCCAGCAGAACATGTAATTGATAATTATTCTTTATTACTAGAGAAAAAAGGAATATATGCATGTGAAACTAGGAGAGATGTTTTCATCTAACATTTAAAGTTAATTACTGACCGAATAATAAATATTACCGCCATATAAGTGATTTATGGCGCTACCCTAAAACAGTTATAGGCAGAGGTCTATAAGCACCTTTGCTGAAAAGTGGAGGTGCTTTTTTATGGCTAGTCAGAGCCTTATTTCCGCAGTTAATGGATATGAAAATTACATAGAGAGAAGAGGGATAGATGAACAAGTTATTGATGCGTATATACAAGCTGTAGCCGTAGCATTAAGAACGGAATATGATATTGATTATGGATTGAAAATATCGGCAAGGTCAAAACAACTCATAGCTCAATTTGTTAAGGAACATACAGGCGGCAGAGTTGCGGATTTAGAAGTTTATGCCGGAGAGCATGATACGACATACAAAGTGCTTCAACAATTCTACGATGTTTTGATGTATGAATCAGCCTATCTTGTGGACAGCTTTTTTTATTACATTGAAATTGATGAAAAGGATCCGTGGAAAAGATTTTATTTCCCAAGAAGAAAAGTATTGCAACCTGTAGTCGGAGCATACCAGGAGATTTATGATGGAAAATTAGATTTCCTGTCTGTATCACAGCCAAAGCGTACAGGAAAAACCACAGGTGGCTTAAAATTGGCACAGATGATGGGCGGAAGAGACCCAGACGGAAGTATATTCGGTGTTGGAAAAGGAGAAGGACTTGTTAAGCGATTTTATGGTGGCTTGTTACAAGGCTTTGAAACAGAAAGTACATATCAGAGGTTTTTAAGCGTATTTCCAGAAGCAACAAAAATAGGAGAAAAAGACTATAAAAGTGCTGAAAATCTATCAATTGACCTTAAAAGCAAGAATATTTTCCCAACATTTACCTGTAGACCGATTGATGGAGCAATCGTAGGATGTACAGAAGCAAATGTGCTTGTATACATTGATGACTGCGTAAAAAATCACGAAGAAGCACGAAATAGAGATAGATTAGAGTTTCTTTGCGAGAAAGTAACGGACGATGTTCTTGGTAGACGATTAGAGGGAACGCCTATTATCATACAGGGAACGAAATACAGCTTGTATGACCCAATTACGGCTTTACAAAATAAAGCTGATGAATTGGAGTGGAGATGGAAAGAAGTTGCGATTCCGGCACTTGACCCTGTGACGGATGAAAGCAACTGGGAAATATACCGCAAGGATAAAAAAGGTTTGCGAAAGATATTTACAACAGACTACTACCGCAAAGAGCACAAACTTGTGTCGGAAGAAACGTGGGCGGCAGAGTTCCAACAAGAACCATTTGAAGCAAAAGGGCGTATGTTTGCTGAAAAAGAACTTAATTATTTTGAAGAACTTCCTGTTGACAGAGAACCGGATGCCATTATGGCAGCTTGCGATAGTGCAGATAAGGGAGAGGATAGTTGTTCAATGCCTATTGGATATGTATATGGAAGCGAGGTTTATATTGTAGACGTGGTGTTTGATAACGCAGGAACGCAATTTACCAAGCCAGAATGTGCAAATATGCTTATCAAACATGATGTCAAAACAGTTACATTCGAGAGTAATAGTGCTGGAGAGTATTTTGGACGAGATGTAATGGACATTGTAAAAAAACAAGGCGGAAGATGCAGTGCGAGGTTTAAATTTAATTGCTCAAACAAAATAACTAGAATGGAAAACGCAAGAGATAACATTATTCGTGATTACTATTTTAGAGATTTTAAGAAAATGGATAGGCAGAGCCAATATTACAAGTTTATGAAAGAGCTTACCACTATGACAAGGAGCGGCAAAGTTAAACATGATGACGCACCAGATAGCATTGCATTATTTGAGAATGAAATGAGAGGCAAATATATTCCCAAGGCAACAATTATGCCAAGTCCAATATAACAGGAGGGTATTTATGGTAACAAAGGAAGTTTTATCGCAGTATTCAGATTTGCAGGAAGAAATCAAAGAAGTAAGACTAAAGATAGAACGGCTTGAAAGAGATATAGACAGGATTGAAGATGGAGAAATGGTTATAGATTCTGTTACTGGCGGAAATGGTGGTAAACAGCATTTTAAAATTGAGGGTGTGCCATTTCCAGAATATAGCAGAAAGAAAACGCTTCTTTACGCTAGAAAAGCTACATTACAGTTACTTGAGGACGATTTATTGGAGAAAACCAATGAAGTCGAAGAGTTTATTGCAAGCATTGACGACAGCAGAATGAGAAGAATAATCAATCTTAGATTCTTAGAGAATAAGACTTGGAATCAAGTAGCTGATTACATAGGTGGAGGCAATACTGAAGATAGTGTAAGGAAAAGTTTTACAAGATTTTTAGAAAAATAATAAAGTTGTCCGATATGTCCGTTTTTATTAGTTTATTATTATAATGAACAAAAGCAAATTTCATAAACATATTCCTTAGCAAATGCACCGTTGCTTAATTGCGGCGGTGCTTTTTGTTATGCAATGAGGTAGAAATATGAATTTTTATATGAATAAAGATAAATCAATTATGTGTCCGAACTGCCATAAGTTTTTAACTAAAGCAGATAGTAAAGACCCACGAACACATAAATTAGCGTGCAAGCATTGCTATAAGTGGATATGGTATGTGCCTAACGATGATGATGATTTTCAGATTAAGGAAATACCGCAAAGCAGAAGTTCAAGCGGTATGACATTTTATTAGAGGTGTAGACAATGCAGACAGGAAGAATTGTTATTTATACAGGTGCAAAAGAAATAACATCTGACAACATAATACCAATTTTGCGTGAAGCAATTTTGGAACATGATATTAATTCTAATAGAATACAGTTTCTTCTTGATTATGACGCAGGAATACAGCCAATAGTTAGGAAGAATCCGAAGACTTACAGACCAGACATTGATTGCGAGTGTTGCGATAATGTGGCTAATGAGGTCACAGAGTTCAATTTAGGTTTTAAGTGGGGAAATCCTATAACGCTAGTTCAAAATGGCGACAATGAGGATTCTAACCTTACAAAAGCTATAACGGAATTAAACAGTTGCTACGAATCGCAGAACGCAAGACGGAAGCAACAGGAACTTGCAAGATATGTTGAAATCGGTGGCGTTGGATATGTCCTTATTGATGTGAATACAGAATATGAGGATGGGGAAAGCTATTTTACATATAATGTATTAGACCCAAGAACAACATTTGTTGTAAGGTCAACAGCTTATAGCGATAAGAGGGTTATTCTTGCAGGCACTTATATCAAAGACAAACACAGCGGTACAAGATATTACACCTGTTTTACAAAAGATATTCGCTATGAAGTTACGGATGGAATAAAAATTACTAACGGACCAGAAAAAGGAAAAACAAAATGGGGATTTTTAGAGAGAAGCGGAGAAGAGAATCCGCTGCATAAAATCCCTATTATTGAATACACAAGGTCATTTGATAGAATGGGCTGTTTTGAACGGCAAATATCTGAAATGGATAACTTAAACCTACTCATTTCAGATTTTACAAATGATGTTGAACAGAATACGCAGGCGGTATGGCATACGAACGATGTTGATTTTCCAGTTGAACAGGAAACAACAGTTGATAAAGATGGAACACCACACATTACTGAAAAAGTAAGGAAACCAAAATCTGGAGAATGGTTACAGACTTATTCAGCAGAAAACGGCAAAACTCCGATAGTTGAGCCACTTACAATTAATTATGATTACACAGGTATGCTTAACAATATCCAATCAAGGCGACAGATAATCTTGCAAAAATGCAATGTGCCACAGCGAAATGATAATAGTGGTGGTAGCACAGGGGTTGCAATGTCGGACGCTACAGGCTGGTCACAGGCTGAAACGGCAGCGGCAAAGCAACAGTTAATCACAGATGGTTGCAAGATGGAAGAAATAAAAGTTGTTCTTGCAGCTATTAAGCTGTCAAACAATGTAAGTGTTAATAATCCATTGCTCAAATTAAGGGCAAGAGATGTAAAACCTAACATTAAGCGACAGAAAACTTATGAGATGTCAACCAAGGTTAATGCTATGGCAACATTGATAAGCCACGGATTTAGCCTTAAAGATACAGTTGACGCAATTCCATTTTTTGACGACCCTAACGATGTTGTAGCAAGAAGTGGGGAAATGGTTAAGGCATATCAAGATAGCATAATCAACAAAGATACACAGAACCAGGCAGAGGGCGGAGATGGTGAACAAGCACCTAATAAAGACCGCACAATGCAGGATTTATCAGACCAAACGAAAAACAGTCCAGTTATAGATAAAAGTAAAACAGATAAATAATTGATATTGAGCCACAGGGTAGAAATTACCTTGTGGCTTTTTATATGCCCTAGAGAAAGGGCAATACAAATATCGCAAGAAGTTGAGAGAACAACAAAAAACGCAGAAAGCAGAGGTAAAGAAATTATGGCAGATGTAACTAACACAACAACAGAACCAACAACTAATAATGAGCCACAGAACGAAGAACAGGCACCTAGCGTAGAAGAACTTATGGCACAGCTTGCTAGTGAAAGAGCTGAAAAAGAGAGGTATAAAAACGCCTCTGATAAAGCCAGTTCAGAAGCAGCTAAGTACAAGAAAGAACTTCGCTCAAAGCAGACAGCGGAAGAACAGGAAGCAGAAGCAAAGGCAGAAGCTGAAAAGCTACAGGCTGAAAAGTTCGAGAACATGAGTAAAGAGCTTAATCACATGAAAGCTGTCAATGCTTATCAGAAAGTTATAGGTGACGGAAAGGACATTGATTCTTTGATTGAGGCAGTTGCAGACGCAGACCATAGCCTTATAGCAACTGTAATTGCCAATGAAGTGCAAAGACAGGTTAAAGAAGCTAAGGCAGAGTGGCTTAAATCAAGACCGGCTATTAATGCAGGCGGTGGAGAAGAAAGCACAGTAACACAGGAACAGTTCAACAAGATGAATTACCACGAAAGAGTGGAACTCAAAAATAAGAATCCAGAACTTTACAAGAAGTTCACAGAGTAGAAAACGGAGGTAAATAAACTATGCCACAGACTAAGTTAGCAAATTTAGTAGATCCACAGGTAATGGCTGATATGGTATCAGCTAAGTTACCAAAAAAGATTAAGTTCTCGCCTATCGCAAGAGTTGACACAACGCTTGTAGGCAGACCGGGAAGCACAATCGTTGTACCAAAGTATGCTTATATTGGAGACGCAGAAGATGTAGCAGAGGGTGTTGCTATGGGTACAACAGTACTTACAACATCTACAACAGAAGCAAAGGTTAAGAAAGCGGGTAAGGCTGTAGAGCTTACAGATGAATCAGTATTATCCGGTTATGGTGATCCACTTGGCACAGCTATTAATCAGATTGCTATGTCAATCGCCGCAAAGGTTGATAATGACAGCTACGACGCACTTTGCACAGCACCTATTGCCTATGACGGAACATCAGCAAGTATTAGCTATTCAGCAGTTGTATCAGCTAACAGCAAGTTTGATGATGAATCTGATTCATCACTTACAAAGATATTATTCATCAATCCAGCACAGGAAGCTACATTACTCAATGATGATGATTTCAAGAGCAATGACAAGTACCCGCTTAATGTAATTATGAATGGCACTATCGGTTCTATTGCAGGAGCACAGGTTGTTAAGTCTAAGAAAGTTAAGTTAGTTAAGTATGAGCTTGACGATTCAACAGGAACAATCAATGTTGTAGCTGACACAACAAGCGAGGATACAACTAATGTTCATCTTGACACAGCACTTGCGCATACGCTTAAGCCAAAGGGCAAAGAAATTAAGGTAGGTAGCAAGTTAAAGGCTGTTACAACAGAATATTACGCTTGTCCTATTGTTATCGTATCAGCAGAAGACCCTAACGAGGAAGCAGGTGCAGATGGTGTATCAGAGGAAGAGAACGCACTTACAATCTATATGAAGAGAAGTGTTGAGATTGAATCAGACAGAGATATTCTTGCAAAGACAACTGTTATCTCTGGTGACGAGCATTACACAGCAGTCTTAAGCAACGATTCAAAGGTTGTTCTTGCTAAGTTCGGAAAGTAAGAGGTGTTCATATGTTATTAAGACGACATAAAATCAACGCCGCAAAGCAGAGCGAAGAAGTAACAGCAGATAATGTAAGACAGGAAGCTGTTTATGGCGACGAGCTTAAATATGAGGAAGAACAGGACAAGTTCCTTATTCAACCTACAAGCGGTTACACAAAGACAGCTATTAAGCGTATGCCAACAGCAGATTTGCAGACACTTGCCTTAGAACAGGGCATTGAAAATGCAATGGAGCTTACAGGAGCAGAACTTAAAGAACTGTTAATTGAGAAATTAGGATTATAGGAGCTGAAATTATGGAATACACCACATTAGAGCAAGTCAAAATTAGACTTAAACAATTTCATATTGATACAGTCACAAATGATGATGAAACTACATCTGATGTGGTAGTGTTCGATAACAAAGAAGATAATCCGATAATCGAACAGCTTATTAAGCAGGCTACAGAAGATGTAAAGGCAAGAAGAAACTACCCCGACAGCTACACAGATGAAATGATAACCGAAGACTTGAAGAAATTTGAGAGTGTTATCGTTAATCTTGCAGTCTATGACCATTCACAAGCAGGCGAAGCATTTATGGCAAGTTACAATGAGAACGGCGTAAACAGAACTTGGAAAGATAGAGATAGCTTATTTGTTGGGGTATTTCCTTTTGCTAAAGTGTTATAGAAGATTGTGCGTTATCATTTTGCTGATGTCGGCATTATGATAGCAGGCGGCGCACATTAAGCGGTGGTGGGCGGTGTGCCTATTAATTTTGCAGGAGATATAAAATGAAAGAATTTTTATTACAAACTTATACCATAGTATTACCAATATTACTTGGTTATATAGTTTGGCTTCTGAAACAACAGAAAAAAGATAAGGACGCTAACAGTAAAGGCACAATGTTGCTTTTACGAGTACAGCTTATCGAATACCATGATAAGTACATGAAGCTTGGCGAAATACCCTCATATGCGTATGACAATTTTGTTGAAATGTATAACGCATATCACGCATTGGGTGGCAATGGTATGGTAACCAAAATGTATAACGAAATACAGGAAATTCACTTAAAGAATGGAGGTAAAGACTAATGGATATAACATCAGTATCAACAGTAGTTGCAATCGTTGTAATTACATATCTGATAGGCTTAGGAGCTAAGGCAATTCCACACATTAAGGATAATTTTATTCCTATAATCGTAGGCACTGCGGGCGGTATTTTAGGCATTATAGGTATGTATGTAATACCTGACTTTCCGGCAAATGACATTCTTAATGCAATCGCAGTAGGAATTGTGTCCGGACTATCAAGTACCGGCGTAAATCAGATTTATAAACAGGTAAAAAACAATGCTTGACATTAATAAGCAGGCTATGAAGTATTCACTTCAAGGACAGACAGTAACTATTTATGAAAGAGATGATGATGGCAATATCCTGTATGAAGGATATACCGACACAGAGGGTAACTTTATTCCTTATCTTGATGATGATGGCAACAAGATACCTAAAGTCCTTAGTGAGAAAACAGGCTTTTCAGAGCCGGTCGATTTTAAAGCAAACATATCGTTCAGCGGCGGAGAAGCACAGAGTAAGGAATATGGCTTTGATACCGCTGATTTTGACGCTATTTTACTGACGGATAGGAATATGCTACCTATCCAAAAGGGCGACCTTATATGGCTTGATAGCAAGCCTACATACACATCTGACAACATTGTTGATGAAACATCAGCAGACTTCACGATTGTAGGTATTAAGCCAGCATTGTATTCAACCAAGTATATGCTTAAAGCGGTTGTAAAGTAGGTGCATTATGGCAAGAAATACAATTAATATATCTTTGTCTGAAAAGTCCGTAAATGAAGCTATCAGACAGCTACAACAGTATAAGCAAAGCATACAGTATAAATGTGAATTGCTTGTTGGACGATTAGCAGAATTAGGCGACAAAGCAGCAATTATGAGTGTTAATGAAAGCCCTTTAGGCAGAACAGTAACATTGAGAGTTGACAGAAAGCCTATTCAAGATGGCTGCCAAGCTATTTTGATTGCTACAGGTAAAACTGTTGAAGTAGAAGATAGAGAGCCATTTTACACGCTGTTAGCGATTGAATTTGGTGCAGGCGTTTATTACAACAACGGCAATGAAAACCCAAAGGCTAATGATTTCGGCTTGGGTGTAGGAACATACCCAGGGCAAATCCACGCTTTTGAAGATGGCTGGTACTACTTAGGCAATGATAATCAATGGCACTACACGCACGGCGTTAAGGCTACAATGCCTATGTATAACGCTACAATGGAGATTATTAATCAGTATAAGCAGATAGTAAGAGAGGTGTTTAGTTAATGGCAAATGCAAATGATTGGGCGATAGACCTTGAAAACACAGTCACAGCACTTGTCAAGGCTAAAACCCTAACACAATTAAAGAAAACATACCCAAAGATAGCCATAACCAATGAGGGGGAAAACAGCGGTCAAGCAGTATTTCCAACAGTGTACATTCATTTACTGCCAGCAGTTGAACAAGGACAAACACTTGACGGACAGGCAATTAACGCATTGTTAGCAACATTTCAAGTAGATGTTACCGCTAACACGAACAAGTCTGATTGCCGTAAGGTTATGGCGGTAATTACAGATACATTCAAGACAATGAGATTTCAAGGCACATCAATGCCGGAGTTCTCAATCAACAATAAAGTACATAAGAGTACCGCTAGATTCAGACGAATGATAGCGGCAAATGACAGATTATTGTAACAAAGAGCAGAAATGCTCTTATTTTTTTGCAAATTTTTAGGAGGTAGACAAGACAATGGCAAGTACAAGTTATAAAGCTAGAGTTATCTACAAGGAGCATAGCGAAGATGGTTTTGCAGGCTCATATAAGTTAATGGTTGCGGCTAAGTCAATTTCGGCACCGGTATCAGCACCTAACACAGTAGAAAGCACAACATTTGAAGATGATTCGCAGACTTTCTTAATGGGTATCAAAACGTCTGACGCTAAGACTTACACAGGCAACCTTGAAAAGGCTTATTTGCAGGATTTAATTAAGGCAGAGGGCAAGCAGTTAGATATTATTCAGTTATACGGCTCTGACGGATTAGGTGCAGTTGCTAAGTACGCATTTGTAGGTCAAGCAACAGCAACGCCTAATGATGTTTCCGGTACTGATTCTGTACTTGAAATGACAGTCACAGCAGTTCCTAACACATCACCGGTTGAGTGTACGGATAAACTTACTGTTGTAGATAATGGAAATGGTTCTTTCACGGTAACAAAGGTGGGGGAATGATAAGCCAATCGACTAAATCAAAGGCTGTGTCGATTGGTGGCACAAACGCCAAAACAGCCGACTACACATCATATCTTGATGATGTGACAGAATAATTAATTTAAAAGGTAGGTGCGGTGTAAAATCCGCACCTTTCCCTATATGGTGATAGGGTGGGAAAGGGTAAAAATTATGATGAATATTAATATTAATGGAAAAGAATACAAAGTTGAGTTCTCTTTTGGTGCAGCAGAGTGCAAGGAAATAGTACAGAAGATGTTTTCTGTCGTCAATGGTTCTTACTTACTTGCACAGACAGATAAGAATGTTGCACAGGCTTCTTTTGATGGACTGGCAAATATGACAGCAGATGTGCCGGAGATTTGCATTTTAGCCATTTATGCAGGCTGTATTGACAACAATCCTGTAACTATGGACGAAGCAAAGAAACTCACTAGAGCATATATCACAGAAAAGAGAAAGACGGATAAAAGTTACGGATACAGAACATTATTTGAAGAAATCAAGAAAGCGATGGAAGATGATGGTTTTTTCGAGTTGAGCGGAATAACGAAGATGTTAGAGGAAATGGCAAACAATGTGGAAGAAGCGGCAAAGGAACAGAAAAAGCTAACAGTAGTTCCGCAAGACCACAAGAAAAAGCAGACTTCCACAAAATAATCTGGGAAGAATACTTTGTTCTAGCCAGTTCACTAGGCGTTAGTTATTCAGACTTTCTAAAAATGACACCTACGAAATTATTGCTATATGCAAAAGGTAAAAAGATTGATAGACAAAATCGAGACGCAGAAATGTATAACTGGTTTCTTGTCTATGCAATACCGGCTATTTCTTGCGGCATAGGTGCGGCATTCAGTAAAGATACTCACATTGAATATCCTAAGCAGGCTATTTTATCAGAAAAAACAGAAGAAAGAGAAGAAGATACCTACGATAAAGAGTTACAGCGAATGTTACTCAATGAACAAAAATGGGCGGCACAAGCTGAAAAGAGAGGATTACCGCCAACAATCCTATAAAGGGGGTTAAAGCGTGGAATTAGACAGTTTAGAAGTCAAAATTACCGGTACTGCCACAAAAGCTATCAATTCTGTTGATAAACTGATAAATCAGCTTACAAGGCTGTCAACATCACTTGCAACCGTGAACGGCTCATCACTTAGTAGCCTTGCAACTGGTGTTAGTCAGTTAGGCTCTGCTATGCAGAATATGAATGCAGGAACAGCAGATTTTACAAGGCTTGCTAAGAACATAACAAAGATAGGTTCTGTTGATTCAGTTGCACTAACCAACACAGCTACATCACTTCAAGCTGTCACAAAGGCAGTTGCAAGCATATCAGCCATACCGCAGAACGCAACACAGGTCACAGAATTTGCGAAGTCACTTGGCAAGCTAGGCAGTAAAAGTATTGAAAATGCCGTTGTAAACATTCCGAAGCTGGGTAATGCTTTAAACGGCTTAATGACAACGCTATCAAGAGCACCAACAGTAAGTCAGAATGTTATTCAGATGACTAACGCATTGGCTAATTTAGCAAGCCAAGGTAGCAAGGTGGGTACTTCTTCAAACTCACTTCAAAAGTCGCTGTATGACGTTTCTACAAGTGCTAGGACAGCAACTAAGAGCAGTTGGAGTTTGGCAAGTGCCATAGGTAAGTTTTACGCCACTTATTTTATGGTAATTCGTGGCAGCAAGAAACTTATAGAAGCCATTAAGTCAACAACAGATTACATTGAAGCATTTAACTATCAAGCGGTAGCGTTTGGCAAGATTGGTTCGGAGTGGGATAAGGATTACGAAAAGTACGGCTACGATAACGCAACAGCATATGCAGAGAGCTTCCAAAATAGAGTAAACGATACTCTTGGAAAGCTATCTGGTTTAAAAGTCAATGTTCAAGGCGGCTTGCTTGAAGAAAGCGGAGCAAAGAACTTAGGACTTAACATACAAGAGATAACACAGTATGCTTCACAGTTAGCTTCTGTTACTAACTCACTAGGGCAGACAGGTGAAGCAACAACAGCAATAACAAAGTCAATGACAATGCTTGCAGGCGATATAAGTTCACTTTTCAATGTGGACTATTCACAAGTCGCACAGAACTTGCAAAGCGGCTTAATCGGTCAATCAAGGGCATTGTACCGCTATGGTATTGATATAACTAATGCCACATTGTCAACATACGCTTATAACTTAGGCATATCTAAATCTGTATCAGAAATGACACAGACGGAAAAGCAACAGTTAAGAGTATTAGCGATATTAGACCAATCAAAAGTATCATGGGGGGACCTTGCTAACACAATTAACAGCCCATCTAATATGATGAGACAGTTTAGTAACAACCTCAAGGAAACTGGCACAGTATTAGGACAATTATTCATACCAATTCTTTCAAAGGTTATGCCTGTTGTTAATGGTGTTACTATTGCAATCAAAAGATTATTAGTTGGTCTTGCTTCTTTAATGGGTGTTAAGATTGACTTTGAGAGCTTCGGACAAAGTGGCTATAAAGACACATCAGACGGCTTAGAAGATATTTCAGACGGCTACAAAGATGTAGCTGATTCAGCTAAGAAAGCTACATTATCTCTTATGGGATTCGATGAAATTAATAAATTGCAAGACGATACAAGCTCAAGCAAGGGTTCAAGCGGTGGCGGCGGTAGCAGTATTGATTTGACAGATGATATTGCTAAAGCGGCGGCTGATTATGAAGCGGCATGGAATAAAGCATTTGCCAATATGGAGAATTCGGCAATTGCTTGGGCTGATAAGATAGAGAAAGCACTTGAACCTGTTAGGAAGATATTTAAAGACTTTGCAATTGGGGATTTTTATGCAGCAGGGCAAGATACATCTAACCTTGTGGCAGGAATTTTTAATTGGTTTGCAGATGCCATTGATAAAGTAGACTGGTACGGAATAGGCAGAAAAATGGGAGATTATCTTGCTGGAATTGATTGGGTAGAAGTTCTTTCAAGTGTAGGTAAGGCAATCTGGGAAGCTATAAAAGCAGCTATTGAAATATGGCAAGGACTATTTCAATCTGCACCCGTTGAAACTACAATCATGTCAGTTCTTGGAGTTATGAAGTTTACCGGTTTAGGTAAAAAAATAGGAGAAAGAATATCAGACGCATTAAGTTGGAGTGCTATAAAGAAAGGATTAAAGAGTTTTGCTGGCGGAGGTGGACTATTAAAAGGTCTGCAAACTATGCTAACTACTGACTTATCTGTAATAATGGGAGCTGGTACAGCGACAGAAATAGGCTTAACTATTGGGACAGGAATCGTAGGTGGCATTGGCGCAGCTATTATTGGATTTAATATAGGCAATAAACTAAATGAAGCACTTACAGGTGAGAAAATAGATATGTCAATGTTTGACCAATTAGCATATCTTATAAAAGCACCATTTGAAGATTTACCTAGCTTTATTGACGGAGTTATAGAAACTATCACATTCGGGCATAAAGATGATATAGCAAATTGGTGGACTACAAGTGTTGCACCGTGGTTTACTAAGGAAAAATGGGGAGAACTGGGAGACAACATAAAAACATCTTTAAGCGAAAAATGGAACAGTTTTTCAGATTGGTGGAGCAATACAGCTATTGTTAGCTGGTGGAATAATAATGTTGCACCGTGGTTTGAAAAAGAAACATGGGTTGACGCTGTTGATGGAATGAAATTAGGAATACAAGAAAAGTGGGATTCAATCGTTGGTTGGTGGAACAGTCTTGCAATTGTTTCTTGGTGGAGCAATGATGTTAAACCGTGGTTTACTAAGGAAAAATGGGAAAACTTGGCTGACGGAATTAAAAAAGGCATTCAAGGGAAGTGGGATGATGTTGTAGATTGGTGGGATAGCAAACCAGCACTTCAACGCATTTCTGTGGCTATCGAAGATTTTAAAACTAAGATACAGAACGCTTGGAATAGCTTTAAACGGTGGTGGAATGATTTAGGACTTGAATTTCCACACATTGATACACCACACTTTAAGATTGACGGAGAATTTAGTCTTGCGCCACCTAAAGTGCCAAAGGTTAGTATTGATTGGTATGCAAACGGTGGATTCCCAGGCAAAGGACAATTATTTGTCGCAAACGAAGTTGGACCCGAAATGGTTGGTACTATGGATGGAAGAACAGCAGTAGCCAATCAACAGGAAATTACACAAGGTATTGCTAATGCAGTTTATCCAGCGGTTTACAATGCGGTTGTAGCGGCTATGTCAGAAGCTAACAATAATGTAAACATAACATTACAAGGTGACGCAGATAAGCTGTTTACAATGGTACAAGATAAAGCCAATAACTATACCAATATGACAGGTCAAGCGGCTTTTCCATATTGATAAGAATTGCGTATTGTGTTATTCTTTTGCTATAAAATAAAAGTAAAGGGGTAACGCAATATGAAAAAGAAAAAGAAACTTTACATCGGTTTGGCAATAGCTTTTGTTTTAGTCTTGATAATAGTTTACGGCAACAGAAATACCGATACAAAGACAGAGAACACTAATACCACAACAGAAAAAAGCAGTGATAATGCCACTTATAACAATACGGAATTTAAGTATCTTAAGCATGAAATTATAAATAATAATGAAAAAGATATACTTATTGTTTATTTTGATTTCACTAATAATTCTAAAGACAATACCAGAGCTGCATATAATTATGACATAAATTGTTTTCAAAATGGCGTAGAATTGGATTATCCTTTACTCAAAGTTGTCGAAGAGGAAGATAATATTATGAAAGAAATACAGCCAAACACGACTATTACAATTGCAGAAGCGTTTATTTTAAATGATAGAAGTAATGTAGATTTAGAGGTGGAAGCCCATTCGTCATTTATTAATAAAAAACTTATTAAAAAGGCATTAACACTTGAATAAATTATTTAATGGAGCGTATCTTTTTGGTGCGTTCCATTTTTTATTAAAAAAGTGCTTGACTTTTTTGTGCGTACGGTTTATATTAAATGTGCGGACAGAAAAGAGGTGAGTATATGTCCAATAAAAAAGGTAGACCTAAACTTGACAATCCTAAAAATGAAAGAATATATATTCGTGTCACCAAAGAAGAAAAGGAAGAAATAATGAATTTTTCTGATAAAAGCGGATATACGATACTTGATTTGATTAAAAAGGGAATTGAAAAAGTAAAAGGGCAAAAAAAATAAAGTGTTGCACCGCTACCAACGAACACAACACTTTAAAAACACAACTCCGAAAGGAATTGATAAATCTATCATATCAGTTTCTTTCGGAAAATTCAAGATTTTTTGGAGGACAAACTTATGGATAAATTTTTAGATATTGTATGTACAAACCAGATTATGAGTACAACAGAGCAGGGAGATAAGTATATAGAATTTTTTAAACCATTTATGAGCAAGCTTAAAGATATTGTGAGCGAAAAGGTTTATTCTGAATTGGAAGAAATGTTTAGCAGTTGCGCAGTAGAAAATAATAGTTTTTATGCCGTTACAGGCATGAAATTAGCAATAGGTGTTATTGATGGCACTTTTGTTCCTACGATTTAAGCAATGTTAAATGCTGATTGACATTACTCACATAATGTATTATCTTAATATAAGCTGAAAATAAAATACACGCACGAAACAGAGCGCATGCGAAAGATAAAGTTACAAGAATCTTTTGTGTGCGCTTTTAACATACCAATGAAATATAAAATAAAAATATTTTGGAGGTATCTATGCTAGTAGAAACAAGGAAAATAAGCAAAGGCAAAGAAGTAACAGTTGTAACAAGCCTTGATGTAGCAGAAACTTTTGGGAAAAGACATTCAAATGTACTTAGGGATATAGAAAACCTTGAATGTAGTTCAGAATTTAGAGAACTCAATTTTGAGCTGACCTCATATAAGGATAAGTCTAATAGAGAACAACCGATGTATTACATTACAAGAGATGGTTTCACTCTACTTGTTATGAGTTATACTGGCGAAAAAGCTATGAAATTTAAAGAAGCCTATATTAATCAGTTTAATCAAATGGAAGAACTTCTCAAAGGCAAACTGATTGAGAGAGAAAAAGGTATAGCAGTCAGACAGTCACTTACTAAAGCTATTCAGCAGTCAAGTGAAAATGAAAGAATGCATGGACACGCATATTCAACTTATACTGATATTGTATATAGGACTGTGTTTGGCAAGACTGCAAAGCAGTTAAGAGAAGAATATGGAATTGATAAAAAGGCTAATTTGCGTGATTGTTTCACAGTAGAAGAGCTTGAAAAGGTACAATCAATAGAAATGATTATCAGCGGACTTGTTAATTGTGGTTGGGGATATAACGAAATAAAAGAGTTTATAACTAATCCGGCAAAGAAGCTGATAGCAGCATAGCGTACCCACAAGTGGGGAAAATGAAATCAGTAGAGCTAAAATCTTGGCTTTATTCAACATTTAGGGCAATTAAAAAGGCTGTCAGTCCGACAACTGACAGCCAAAAGTCACAATACCGCTTAAACAAGCAGCACAGATATTATACAACACTAATTGAATTAACGCAATAGAAATATTAAGGAATGTATCAGAAATGGTGCATTCCTTTTTTAATGCCTTGAAAGGGGTGGTTTGATTGATTGACGCAGTTGTGATTGAGGGGGTTAGATTCCCAGTAGCATATAACGGCTACACATACAGTAGAAATAAGATATGGTCTAAAAACACCGGAAGAAACGACTATGGAGAGATGGTCGGAACAATCGTAGCACTTAAAGATAAGATTGAACTGCAATTACCGCCGCTAACAGGAGAACAGGCACTATTGCTTGATAATGTTGTAAGCGACATAGATAACCCTTACCCAACAGCACAAGTCCTGTTCTTGGGTGGCACACAAAAGGAAATGACAATATACACAGGAGATGTGACATATCCGTATCTTACAAGAGCAAAGAATGAGGACGGACTTATAGTCGGAGCAAAACTAAGTTTGATTCAGAAATAAAGGAGAGTTCCACATGAAACTTAAAACAAGTGAATTAGTAGACAGATTTCAGAACTTAAGTAATATATCGCATGACAAGACTACAGGTAGAATTGCTATGGCTGTTATGTGCAATATTAAGGCATTAGAAGAACTGTATAAGACAACACTACAGACCATAGAAGATACTAAGATTAAGTATGCAGATAAGGACGATAAAGGTAATCCAGTTATCAATGATAATCAGTATCAGGTTACATCAGAGAACTTAAAGAAGTTACAAGAAGAAGTACAGGAAATCAATGAACAAGAGATTGAAGTACCTGACATGACAATGCTTCCTGTGGACGCATTTGACAAATGCGAAGAAATTACACCAGCTAAATTATACTCAATTGAGTTTATGATAAGCCATTAATTAATCAATAAAGGCGGTGTAGAATGAAGATATTAGACACAGCTATAACGGAAATTGTTAAGGGAAATAGTGCAAGATACTATTCTAAGTATGTCGTTGATGGAAAAGAACATACTGAAACGCTTAACAATTTCAAGTTTCAAAACATGATAAATCCCAATAATGAAATTACGATAGGTAACACTTGCAGTAGCAGTGTTACCTTTTCTATTTATATGCCAACAATAAGCCTTGAAAATAAGGAGATTACTATATTTGAGGGCGTTAAGGTTGACGCAGAAATTAACTATATTAAGTTGGGAATATTCACGGTTACTAAGCAGACAAGTGACGGAGAATACACAAGCTATGAAGCATACGACAGAATGTATAAGGCTGATATGCCTTATTTCTCGGATATGGCATTTCCTAGCACTGACAAAGCTATTCTTAATGAGATATGCGGCAAGTTAGGTATATCTTTAGCAACAAACATAGTTACAGCACATACTATTAATGAAAAGCCACAAGGATATACCTATAGGGAAATTATCGGCTATATGGCTATGCTACAAGGCGGCAATGCGGTTATTAATGCTAATGGCAATCTTGAATTAAGATGGTATAAGGATAGCGGTTATGTACTTGACGGACATAAGTATTATCAGCAAGGCGTTACATTTACAACAAGCAAAGATTTTATCATACAAAAATTGACATGTAACAATACTAAGAGTGGTTCTACGGAGCAAAGTGAAATTATTTCTGGCGACGGAGCAACAGGATTAACATTTGCCAATCCATTTATGACGCAAGCGATTCTTGACGAAATCTATAAAAAGATAGGCGGTTTCACATTTAGACCGCTTACAGTTAAGTTTGTTGGCGATTACCGATTGGAAGTCGGAGACATTATAACTGTCAATAAGGGTGGCGTTGATTATAAAGTGCCTATAATGCAGATTACGCACGAATGTGACGGCGGACTTATGGACACTGTCACTTCTATAGGCAAATCTGACGCAGAGAATACAAGTGTTGCTTCTGGTCCGATAACTAAGCAAATGGAGCGATACTATGCCGACTTAATCCTTGTAAACAAAGCACTTATTAATAAGTTGTCTGTTGATGAAGCTGATATAAGATATGCTTCTATCGAAAACCTAAAGACTGTTAATGCTGATATTGAAAATCTTAAAACAAATAAGCTAGATGCAACATATGCAGAGATTATTAATGCCAATGTGGAAAGCCTGAAGGCGGCTAATGCTGATATCGCGCAGTTGAAAGCCAATTCATTAACAGCAGATATAGCAGATTTAAAATATGCACAAATTGATTTTGCAAATGTAAAAGGGCAGGTTGTTACAACCTCACTTATTAAAGATGGTGCGGTAACTAACGAAAAGGTACAAAGCCTTTCTGCTAATAAACTGACAGCTGGTACTATTGACGCTAGTAAGATTACAGTTACTAACCTTAACGCTGATAACATCACAGTAGGTACAATCAATGGTAAGCGTATCGGAACAGGTTCTTTATCCTTAGATAAGTTAGCCGAAGAAGTACCAACCAAGGAATACTTAGATAGAGTACAAGAAGATTTACAAGGTCAGATTGACGGAAACATTGAGACGTTCACTAAGACAGAAATACCAACACTCAATAATGAGCCAGCTATTAATTGGACGGATAATGCCACAAGAAAAAAACATATAGGCGATATCTGCTATGTAATTAATCCAGCTTCAAGCGCAGACGGATATTCATACAGATTTGCTAACACTGGCACAGAACAAGCACCTGTATATGAATGGGTATTAATTAAGGATAGTGATGTCACTAAGGCACTACAAGACATTATCAACATCAATGGCGAGATTACAGGCATTAAGAAGTTTGATGAAACAGTTTCTTCTTGGCAGACGAATACTAATAGTGAATTATCCAGCCTCAAGACACGAACAACAAGCCTTGAAACCGACATGGGAAACAAGGTTGATACTACGACATTTAATGAAGTTAAGCAGACTGTTGATGAAAACAGTAGTAACATAACTAAAATGACTGAAACGCTTTCTGAAAAAGCTGATAGCAGTACAGTTACAGCCTTGAGCAACACTGTTAATAGTATTAAGCAGACAACAGAAAGCAATACATCAAGCATTTCAAATCTTACGAGTGCAGTTGAGAAAAAAGCTAACCAAGATGAAGTTACAACCATATCTAATAAGTTGACAACTGTTGAGCAGAACTTAAATGGCTTGGCAGTTGATGTCACAAATCAATACCAATATATTGATAATCAGCTTAATGGCAATCATAAGATATACGAAATTGCACATGCACCTACTAAAGATAATTATCCAGCTAATGAATGGAGCATACAGGTATATCCAAGTGATGATATGTACCCTAGCGACAACACATGGGAGTACACAGAAGATGAGTATGAGAAGTATGTTGGAACTATTGCATACTGGAAAGACCAACAGAGAGCATGGCGATTTATAAGAAAATCTGACGGTTCGCATGATTGGGTCGAAATTAGTGCAACTGAAACAACATATCTTCTTAATCAGAATGCTTCATTAAGAATTGATGTAGACAATATTAGTACAAGCCTATCTTTGCTTACAACTAATGTACAGAATAATTACAGTACAACAGTACAGATGAACAATGTTATTACACAGGCGGTTAGTGCGGAAAGTAATAGTATTAAGAGTGAAATATCCGCAACCTATGCGACAAAGGACGCTCTTGCAGGCTATAGTACTACAGAAGCTATGAATAACGCTATAACGCAAGCAATAACTAAAGAAAGCAATAGTATCAAACTGGAAGTCTCTAACAATTACGCAACTAAGAAGAGCCTTGAAAGCTATGCCACAACTGATAGCCTTAAAAGCTATGCTACAGTAGCAAGCCTTGACCTATATATCAAGAAAGACCCAACAAGCGGAGAACTTAAGAGCGCAATAGAAGCTATTGCAGACGACATTACACTTAAAGCTAAAGGCACAATTAATATTAATGGTAATAAATCTGTTAATATCAATGGTAATCTGTTCACGCTTACATCTACTAATACTACTATTTCAGCAGATGGTTCAATAGACTGTAAGAAGCTAAAAGCTGTTAATGCAGACTTAGAAGGAACTTTTAAAAATGTAAGTACAACCTCAGATGGTATTACAATGACAACTGCTATTATTGGTGGTGAATACCTTATGAAAAGCAACGCAGGTGCATACTTGCAGATACAAGGGCATGTAATGCAGATGTCTGATGATACAGGCAGTACTATTGCATGGCAATTAGGGAGAACCAATGTTAATTTCAATGTCGAAACATACCTAAATAGCAAAACATATATAAACACCTATGATGATTTAGAAATATATCATCCTTCACTTAAAAGCTATATGCAACCAGCTTTATCCAGAACTAATCCAATAACCTTTGAATGGACGGGTTCTGCATTACGGGTTTGGGTAGATAATGTTCATGTAGGAACATTATTTGAATAATAATATAAATCCGTACAGCGGTAGAAAGGAAAACAATATGTTAAGTATAACAAAGACAACAAATTTAAGCGGCACATCAGTGATTAACGGTCAATCAGCTATGACAATGTATGCGGCTGTGCCAGAAACTGGTTCATTGACAATTAGTCAGACAATCACTAACAAGGAATTATACCTTGCAAATCAGACACAATGCGATAATGATTATGAAAATTTCAAATTGGAAGTCAACAAGCTGTTAAAGAACGAACAGCAGACAATTGATTCAGATACAACAAATATAACAGGAACAGTAACAGAGTAAATCATCAGAGAGTGTGGGTTTAAACCTACACTCTTGTTTTTAGGAGGTAAATTATGAGCTTAACAGGATTTCTTTCGTACAGCCGTGTAAATTGGCAGCAATCGCCAAGTAAAAGCACTCCGCTTAGCGCGACAAACTTAAATATAATGGACGCAGGCATTAAGAATAACAATGACATGATTAGCAATCTTCGTGATGAAGTTACGCAACTAAACAGTAATTTGACTATGTCTCTTTTAGCATATGATAATGTCACGAAGAATTCAACAAGTATTGAATATGATGTATATAATAATCGTGCTGGAATATACATTCAAATAATGACTTTGGAAACTGGTGACACTGAAAAAATTAAAGGTTATCCAAAAGGAATATATGGATATGGCACCTTAATAACCATTATGCGCCAAGCAGGCATGTACTCAGCCGAACAATGGAGGAATGCTCAAATATATATACCACATAACGGAAAAATGGTATACAGAACATTAGCCAACAGCAAATGGCAATGCGTTGATGGTACTACAATTGAAATACAAAGATAATAATTTTATAGATTAATATGCTTCATATTAAGGCGTCCATGTTCCAGATATATATGTATAATATTGGGGGGATGTATACGTATATCCAAAAACAATAAATGCCATATATGTATTGCCCGTAGCAGAGCAGATATAACCATCTTGAGAGCCACGATTAATACTTCCAACATATATTCCTGTATTAAATGCATTTTTATCTATATACTTCTGTATTATTTCTTTTGCTGATTGACCATCTTTACCAGACAGATTTAAAACTTTAAGGCACTTATTTATATTACTGTTTAGTTGTGAAATGAGAATAAGACAAAAAGCATTGACAAAAATAAAATTACATGATATACATTCCTCTTGCAATAATATTATTATAAGGGGTATATATCATGGAAGCAAAGGAAAAGTTACAATTGCAACTTTTACGAATGATGTCAAATGCACTTTCAGATGAACAGCTTAAAACACTTAAAGATAGCATGTCGGCGGTAATGTACGATTATGGCGTTACAGAAATTGATGACACAGAACTGGCACAGTATGAGGGCGGTAAGACAGAACAGCTTATCAAATACTATACTGTTAGCAAACTAGCTTCCAACACAGACAGAGAAACGATTGTGCAGTATGTCAGAGTTGTTAAACAGCTTTGTGACATATGTCACAAGGAATTGGACGAAATTACCAAAGAAGATGTAAGGTATTTCCTTATTGAATACGCACGAAAGAATAATATTAAGACAAGCACTATGGATAGCAAAAGGCGGTATTTATCATCAGTTTACAGTTATTTATACGCTAATGAAATGATAACTAAGAATCCTATGTCGGCAGTCGAACCGATTAAGACCAAAAAGGTTATTAAAAAGCCACTGACTGATGAAGAAATTGAAAGGTTGAAACTGGAGTGTAAGTCAAAAAGAGACTTAGCAATCCTTGTCTTATTCTTGGAAACTGGCGTGCGTGTAAGCGAATTGAGCCGAATTAACATATCGGACATAGATTTTATCCGCAGAGAAATCAAGATACTTGGCAAGGGCAATAAGGAACGAATCGTGTTCTTTACAGGTAAATCTTATGTAATGCTCACGGAGTATCTTAAAGATAGAGAAGATATCAACAATGGAAATGTCTTAACCTTATGGGGAACAGACAGACCACTGTTTGTCTCAAGTAAGGCACCTCACGAAAGACTACAAAAAGCAGGAATACAAAGAGCGATAACAGACCTAAGAGAAGCAAGTGGCGTACACAGAGTACATTGTCATTTACTTAGGGCGACATACGCAACAGCATTAGCAAGGCGTGGGGTAGGCATAGATGTTATAGCTAAACTTTTAGGACACGCTAATCTACATACAATAGATAGATATGTACTTATCGAACATGACGAACTGCAAGAAGCAATTCGCAAAGTTGGTAGTGCCGCGTAACATTAACAATATAATATTTGCAATCAAGCACCTTAGTGGAAACACTGGGGTGCTTTTTTGATACACATTTTTCTAGGTTTAGGAGGTAAATTATGAGCAAATTATTCGGAATTGACACATCAAAATGGCAGGGAGATTTCGATTTTCAGAATGCAAAGGATAATGAGGGCGTAGACTTTGCCATTATCAAGGCAGGCGGTGCTGATGATGGTTTATATGAAGATAGAGAGTTTGAGAACAGCTATAACAAGTTGGAAAGTGCAGGGATTCACAAGGGAGCCTATTTCTTTGGTAACGCATTAAGCGATAATGAAGCTGTAAATGAAGCTAGGTACTTTGCACAGCTATTAGCAGGCAAATCATTCTGTTATCCGGTATTCTATGATGTTGAAGCAGGCATGGTTACTGGCAATGACCTTACAGACATCATTATGGCATTCCTTGATGAAATGAGAAACGCAGGATACAAGAATGTCGGCTTATACTCATATGAGAATTGTATTAACAATTATGTAGACATTCCAAGAGTAAAAGAAGCTGGTTATGCCGTTTGGGTTGCAAGATATTCAGATATAGAGCCAAGAATCGCTGTTGATTATGATATGTGGCAGTTCGGCGGAAGCGTTAATTATCTTAGAGACACGCAGATTAACGGTCAGACAGTAGACCAGAACTATTGCTATACTGATTATTGCACAGACCATGTAGTTGAAGACATCACAGTGCCAGACTATGAGCCAGTACCAGACACTAAGTATCATAAAGGCGATACAGTTAAGGTTATTAACGCTATCCAGTACGATAATGGCGAGCCATTCGGCACTTACTATGATGAGTACAGTGTCTTATCGGCTAGTGGCAGAAGAGTTGTTATCGGTGTTGATGGCGTAACTACTGCTGCTATTGACGAGGATAACATCAGCCTTATCAAGTGTATTTATGACAATGACAATGATGTCAACACAGATACAGTAAGTCGTGGTGACGGTAAGAAAGTCAGAGTGCTTGATAACATTGATTATGACGGCGTGAGATTTGCGGTATATTATGATGAATATGATGTAATTGAAGAGAGCGGAGACAGAATTGTTATAGGTATCGGCACAACAATCACAGCCGCTGTTAATATCGCTAATCTTGAATTTGTTGGCGGTGCAAGCTCTGATGATACACCTACTGATATCCCATTTAGTGAAGATATTGAAGAGGGTAGCACAGTGAGATTTGTCGGCGATACTGATTATGACGGCACACCTATTAAGGCTTGGTTTGATGAGTATACAGTATCAGAAAGAAGTGGCGACAGAGTTGTACTTGTGCATGACGGAGAATTATTCGCAGCGGTCAATGTAGCTGATTGTGAATTAGTTTAACTTTAATAAAAAATACCGGGAGTATTACGCTCCCGGTAAATTCTTAATTATTCAAATCTATCATAACGGCTATAACAGCAGGAATAGTTGTTATGGTACCATTGTTTTCTTTAAACTCCACATTGCCCTCAAGAAGCGTTCCATACATTGTCACATTATCGCCAACAAGCAAATTATAATCAAAATCGTCTCTATAATATGTCAAAACAACAGTATCATCATTATTGCCATCAACAGCTAAATAATAGCAAGCAATATATTCACTGGATTCTTCTCCGTTATGCACATTTCCGTCTTTATCTTCGACCTCCCCGTCATATTTTAATTCTGCTACAATATTGCCTGTCAACTTTAATTCTTTATCAATATATTTATTAGGTGTACGCTTGAGCATTTCAACAGTTATATCATCAGGATATACACTCTTATCTCTTGATAACAATGTTTCTTGTTCTGTCTGGACTTCACTGGTATTTTCAACACTATTATCAGAAGCACTGTTCTGACACGCTACAAAGCTCAATAAGCACATAACAAGTGCAATGCTTACAATTCTCTTTTTCATAGGTAAATCTCCCTTATTTTTTCTCTTTTAACATTTTTTCAAATGATTCTCGGCGTTCTTTTACATTTTTAAGCCATTTAGATTGAGAATTTGACGACACCAGCTTATTATCTGAAAGTGAAAGTGATACTTCAACGCCTGAAAAAGCGGCAGAAAGAGTTTTATCGTCAGCCTGTTTTTCTGCCAAATTTGTTAAATTTTCCATCTTGGCACTTGCTTCTTTGGCATTCAGAGTTCCATTTTCAAAATCATCAATAATTTTAATTGCACTACTTATCATTTCTCTATCATTTTTAGAGTATTTATATCCATTAAACACTCCTAGATAAGCAAGCAATGTTGCAACAATGATAACAAGAAAAATCATTGCAATAACTACGCTTGATTTACTTATTTTTTGCTTTTCTTTCATAAAATAATCCTCCGTTTTTGTTTAAATTATAACACATATGTTTTAAAATGTCGAATTGTGTCGAAACTTGCGATATTTTTAAGTTGATTTTTATATTATCAGTATTTATAATAATAATTGTCCGAGAGATTCGGACAAATCTTCAAGTTTCGGCTAGACAGTACCGTTTGATTGGCGTTGGCGGTACTGTCGCTGAAATTGTTAATCTACTGGGGTAGGTTGACATGAAAGAACAGATGTTCTATAATAGCGCTATCGCTACCGGTGTTAAATCGTGCATAAGGGGGATATATGGAGAATGAGGAATATAAACAAAAGATTATCGGATTAATAGAAAAAATAGAAAATACATGGATATTAGAACAAATATATAGATTTATCCGTAACATGACAAAAGAGAGGGAATAACCCTCTCTTTTTTATTTGTCGTCTAACAATTTCTTTGCGATAGCTTCCAAACATTCCCAATCTTTAGGTTCAAGTCTTGCCAATGCACTAACAAGCTTCTTCTCAAAGCTGTCATCGTTCAATTCCATAACTTCATTAACAAAAGCACCAATCTCTTGTTCTCTTGTTCTTGATTTGAACATTTTCCCATCGCCAGTTCGCAGCCATTCTTCATTGACATTAAATTCTCTGCAAATAGAAAGAATAACAGCGTCTGTTGGATTTCTTAAACCAGTTTCGTAATTCGTAACAGTATTTCCTTTAACACCGATTCTTTCTCCGAATTCAACTTGGGTTAAGCTATATTCTTTTCTTATCTGTTTTATTCGATTTTTCATTTCAAGCCTCCTTTCAAGATAATTATAACAAAAAAACTCACAAAGTCAATATTTACTATTGCATTATAACTCTCTATGTGATATATTAAACTCACAAAGTCAAATAGAAAGGAGATGAGAACAAAGAATGAAAAAGTTAAGACTTTGTGACATAGCATTAATAACGTCAATAATCGCTGTTATTATTGCGATATTGAACATTTCATTTACGATACTTGACATATTATTTTGATTATTAAATCAGACAAACTGATTATTATTGCAATAATTGAAATCGCAAGTGAAATTTTTGAGTATTTACTAGAAGAAACAGCATTTTTATTAGCGGTATCTGCTAATGATTGAGCGGATTTAGCAGTATCTTGTGCTGATTGAGCCAGTTTTTCTAAAGCAGGAACAGTATTTTTTAAATATTCTGACTGACTTTCCATTAATTCATATGGCGATTTGCCTTTTTCATATTTAGGCATTTCTACATTCGGAATTACTGGTTTAACAAGCATATCATCTAAGTTTGGATAATTTGGAACATATTGCATAGTAGTACTCCTTTGTTTTTTAAAACACATTATATCACAGAAAGGAAGTGAATTGAATGAGCGAAAAGGAAAAGGAAATTATTAAGAAGTTATCTGATACAATACCAAAACTTGATGATAGCAAGAAAAATTACATTCTTGGTGTCGCAGAGGGCATGGCAATGGTAAGAGAGTCAGAGAAATCTGATAGAAAGGAGTAAGAGTTGGAAAGATTAATTAAGGAATTAATCGCAGTTGAGAAAAAGAGAAATTTCTTGCTTGTAGAATTAAATGAGAACTTAAAAAAACTGACAAGCAAGGAAGATAAGCATTATGAGTACGAAACTGGCAAATCAGCGCTTATTAATTGCTAATTAAGAAACGATAAGAAACAGAATTTTTGATATTGATGCAATAGAAAAGTGATGGTAGCGGTAAATAGTTACGAATCTCTTATAATGTAGTATTCATTGGTTCTTCAAAGCAGGAGTGGTGTCCTGTTTGTATCGAGTGTGAATTACCTACCGATTGGCAGTTTTGTCTTTAGCATATTTATTTAATTCTATTGATATAGAAATAAGAGTATACAGGGTGCAGAAGTCTAAACCACAGAAGTATGAGCCGACCACTGATATACACAATGCTATGACAGTATCCATACAATCTCCTTTCGGAAAATGTCTACCATCACCTCTCTATTGTATCAATAAACATAAAGTTCTACAAGCTACAGCAGATAGGAATGAGTGGAATTGCTCAAATGCACCTTAAAAGGAATATATCACACAATATTTAGAAAGGAATGTTTATGGAGTTACAGATTTTTAGCAATTCAGAGTTCGGAGAAATCAGAACCATTACTAAAGATAATGAACCTATGTTTTGCTTGGCTGATGTATGCAGAATATTAGAAATTAAGAATGTTTCTGATTGCAAAAGCAGATTAAGACAAAAGGGGGTAGTTACTACCGATACCCTTACGAATGGTGGCAAACAGAAGATGGTTTTTATTGATGAGAGTAATCTTTACAAGACAATCTTTCAGAGCCGTAAAGACAGTGCAGAAAGATTTACAGACTGGGTAACATCAGAGGTTCTTCCGTCAATCAGAAAGACAGGAAGCTATAACAAGCCTATGACAACGGCTGAAAAGATACATTTGCTTGCACAGGGCAATGAAGAATTGAATGAGAGAGTTGACAAGGTTGAAGATAAGATAACCAGTATCGAAGAAGAAACTCCGCTTTACGGCTGTGAGATTGAAGAAGTGCAGAAACATGTTAGGAAGAAAGGAATTGAAGTACTTGGCGGAAAGGACAGCAATGCGTACAAAGACGGTGGTATTCGCGGTTCAGTATATTCTGATATATACAAGCAGTTAAAACGCGAATTCGGGTGCGTGGCGACATACAAAAGTATTAAAAGAAAATACTTAGCTGATGTACACGAATTCATAGACACCTATTTGTTACCAATAGCACTCGCCGAAGTGGTACATGATACAAACATGTAGGAGAAGATATGAAAGAAAAGATAATTAACATATTCGCAACACTGGCAGGAATTAGCCTTATAGCGTTAATTCTAAGACCAGTACAGCCACAAACTAAGACTAATCAGCAAAGCGCAGTGTTAAGTGAATGCTATAACTCACATATTGATTATATGGTTGAAACTGGTGAGATAAGTGTTAATGAATATGAATTGTCGCTCATGGCACATTTGCTAATGGGTGAATGCGGGGCGACATACAACGAAGATGAAATGCTATATCTTACAGGAGCCGTTGTTTTAAACAGGGTGCAAAGTGAGTATTTCCCTAACAGCATTGAAGAAGTTATTTATCAGTCAGGGCAATATCAATGTACAGAACTTAAAAACAGCGGATTCTATAAAGAACCAACAGAAAGGTGTTGGAGAATAGCAGAAGAGTTACTAATAAGCGGATATGACATACCTAGTAATGTGTTATATCAAGCTGAATTTAAGCAAGGTAGCGGAGTTTATAAGAAAGTGCAGAACATGTACTTTTGCTACAAGTAAGGAGTGTTTATGGAAGCAAGGATAAGAGAAGAAATGTTCAATTTAGGTATTCTCTCTAATAAAAGAGGTTACATCTACATAATCGAAGCTGTTAAACGATTTGGGAATTTTACATCAATGGAAAATATTTATAACAGTATTGCCAAGGCTACAAATAGGTCGCCAGCATCTATTGAAAGGCCAATCAGAACAGCAATTAAATCAGCTGACCATGACCTATCAGCATGGAAGAATTATAACTGTCTAACGGTGAGAGGGGTTATAACAACGATGTATTACAGATGCAAGGAGAATGCCAATGAGTAACATAAAAAGAATTATTAAACTGAACAGAAACAGGCAAAGGGCTATAAAGGAAAAGGATTTTAGAAAATTCTATACTTTCAGCTGCAAAATCCATCTGATTGAAAGAATGGATAAAGTACCAATAGGAAGTTACATATTAAAGTAAGGAGAGAAAGAAATGGAAAATGCAATTAATAACAACAATATCACATTAGTAGGAGTAGTTGAGAAAGAGCCAGAGTACTCACATGAAGTATTTGGCGAGGGATACTACATATTTATGATTAAGTGTTTAAGAACAAGCGGTAACAAGGATACATTGCCGGTAATGATATCAGACAGACTTGTTGATATCAGAGAAATCAAAGTAGGACAGGTTGTCACAGTTTTAGGGCAGATAAGAAGTTTTAACAGACACATCGATGATGTGAAGAGTAAGCTGATTTTATCTGTATTCGCAAGAGAACTTGAAATACTGACACAGGATGCAACCGAACTTCCATTTGAAGAAAATATCAATACAGTTATGCTTGACGCTTACATCTGCAAACTGCCTATTTACAGATGTACTCCAAAGGGCAGAGAAATTGCAGATGTCTTAGTGGCAGTCAACAGACCATATGGCAAATCAGATTACATACCATGTATAGCATGGGGAAGAAATGCGAGATTTGTGGGTGGACTTGAAACAGGGGAGCATATTCAGATTCAGGGAAGATTCCAGAGCCGTGAGTACACTAAGAAGATAAGCGACAATGAAGTTGAGACAAGAACTGCATATGAAGTATCGGTGAGTAAGATTGATTATGTAGAGGAAGGTGAAGCTAATGCATAGTGATATTACAGTTAGAGATTTAGCGAGTATGGCTATTGATGAAGATGTGGTATGCCAGATATGGACACCACAATACGGAACAGTATTTAATGGCTCATTTGAGGAAGCTAAGTATTCAGCCTATGCGGATAGGGAAATTGATAACTTTCAAGTTGAAGATGGCGTATTTGTTATGAATATTTGATAAGGAAAGGATATTGTTTATGAGAGCAACTTTAAAAAGGGTAGTTTTAGAAAACTTTATGTGCTATGCACATGCAGAATTTGACTTTTTTGCCATTACAAAGATTATGGCTAATAATGGCAAGGGTAAGTCGACTATTGCAACGGCTTATCTGTGGTGCTTATTCAACTGCGATTATGAGTTAAAGGATAATCCAGTTGTCAGACGAGAGGTTGACGGAGTATCAGTTGATGATATGGATACAAGCGTTGAACTTACACTTGATGTTGACGGAAAAGAAGTAACTATGAAGAAAGTGCAGAAGCGTACTTACAGCAAAGATGGTAGTAGTTATAAGGACGATAACAAGTATTTCATCAACGATGTGCCTAAGACATTAAAGGACTTCAATGCATATCTTAATGTTGATATGAATGTGTTCAAGATGTGCAGCAATGTAAACGCATTTCTTAATCAGAAGCCTGCGGAAATGAGAGAATACTTATTTGGTTTAGTAGGAGATGTTACAGACCTTGATATAGCTTCACAGAAAGCTGAATTAGCCGAGTTAGTTCCTTTACTTAATAAGTATACAGTTGAAGAATTATCCGCTATGAATAAGGCTACCAAGACCAAGATTACAAAGGATTTACCTATTCTTGACGGACAGATTAAGGAAAAGGAAAGAGATATTCAGCTTAAGTCTGATATTGATGTATCTGACCTCGAATTACAGAAAAACAGCCTTAAAACACAGATTACCGATTGTGTAGCAAAACAGACTGACAATGACAAGTTGATGGCTGAATATGATAAGGCTAGTACTGATATTCTTAATCTTAAGTTTGAGCTTAACGATACGGCTCGCAAGGCTAATGAGGACAATATTAAGGCTAGAAGAAAACTTGAATCACAGATTAGTAATCTTAATTATGTGATTGAGGATAGCAAGAAGTCAATTAGCAATGCAGAAAATGTAGTTGGTTTTGATAAGGATAAGATAGCTGAATATCAGAAAACACTTGATGATAGCAGAGTTGAATGGAAAGCTGAAAAAGAACGTGTATTTGACGAGAATAAACTTATTTGCCCTTATTGCAAACAGGAATACTCAGAAGATAAAAAAGAGGAATTAAGAGCAGATTTTAAGGCACACAAAGAAGCTGAACTTAACAGAATTACCAATAAAGGCAACACGGCTAAGAAAATGCTTGATGAAATCAAAGGACTGTTAGTTGAAGCTGAACAGGAATTGTTTGACAGAAAGCAGGAGTTAGAAAAGCATTTAGTTGATTTAACAGACCTCAAAAAGCAGTTATCAGAACTTCCACGGGAAATTGATGTGACAGCCACAGATGAATACAAGGCACTTGAACAGCAGATTGCCGAAAAGGAACAGGCCATGCACAAGGCTAATGATATTTCAGCAATTAAGGCAGAATTAAAGGCACAGGAAACGGCTTTAAGGCAGCAGTTAGCAGAATGTGAAAGCCAGATTGCAAAGGCTGATACGGCAGCAGATGAACGGCGACTTGAAGAATTAAGACAGATAAAGATTGATTCTGAACAGAACAAAGCTAATACCGAGAAGATTCTTGATTTGCTTGACGAACTGGATAAGGCAAAGAATGAAGCCTTGACAGAAGCAGTAAACAGCCATTTTGGGTTAGTTAAGTGGCAGTTATTTGAATATGCCAAGAATGGCAATTACAAGAGCTGTTGCATACCTACTGTTGACGGAAAATCAATTCTTACAACTATGAGTAACAAAGGTAATAGAATACTTGGCAGAGTTGATATTTGCAATTCTATTCAGAAGATTGGCAGTATATCAGTACCTATTATTCTTGATGATAGCGAGAGCTTAGATGAAGAAAATCAGAAGAAAGTTGCTGAAATGGTTGATAGCCAGCTAATTATGCTGATTGTCAATGATAGTGAGAAGCTAGAGATTGTGGAGGGATAATATGAAACTCTATTTTTATAAAATGAATACAGATGAAAGATACGGAAAGGTAGGAAACAAAATATGAGTGTAAAAGGATATAAAGCATTTGACAAAGGCATGAAATGCAGAGACAAGCAGTACGAAGAAAATACAACTTATGAAGAAAATGGAAATGAAATATGTGAAGCTGGTGTAATGCATTTTTGTGAAGAACCATTTGATGTATTGAATTATTATCCACTTGTTGATGAAAATGGTGATATTTCAGATTTTGCAGATGTTGAAGCTGTTGGAGATATTTATAGAAAAGAGGATAAAACAGCAACAAATAAGCTTCATATTGGTGCGAAACTTGGACTTAAAGGCTTTATTAAGGCTTGCGTAGATTTTACTATCGAAAAAACAAGAGTTGAACCAATGAAAGATGATGGAGCTGATAACAGTAGTGGAGATTACGCACAGATAGGTTCAAGTGGATATTCCGCAAAGATAGGTTCAAGTGGATATTCCGCAAAGATAGGTTCAAGTGGAGA
>ERZ1034992.252-NODE-252-length-33546-cov-76.720134_pt1 | contig 33546 bp, 26 predicted proteins | sample MGYA00520695_ERZ1034992 | MGnify/ENA primary metagenome ERZ1034992 (study PRJEB33766, sample SAMN09781778) | gut metagenome | biome: gut microbiome | host: Homo sapiens | place: Madagascar | study: EMG produced TPA metagenomics assembly of the PRJNA485056 data...
TATTCAGAGTGGACTTAATGGTGTTTACACAGTTTATCGTTCACTCTCTAAAGTTAATCTCTATGTTATTTTTTCAAAACAGATTTGACAGTTAAATTCTGTTTTATTTAATAAATAGTTATGGTTAATATACAAATTTACCATAACCATTTTTATTGTCTGAAATCAAATTGTATTTTGTTACAGTCTTAAAATTGAGGATCCTATGACCAAAAATATCAGAAATGACGTTAATACATTAAAGGCAGTAGCAATTGTTGCTGTAGTATTATTTCATTTTTTTGAGCTTGTTTTAGCTCAATATGGTAACAATATTCAAGATTATTTAACCTCTGTTGGTGGGGGGGGTAATCACCTTATAAATCAAATAGTTGAGTTACTTTTGTTTAGAGGCGGCTATCTTGGTGTTGATATATTTTTAGTTGTCTCAGGCTTCTTAATTTGCACCTCAATATTAAATTCACAAGCTTTACCAAATCATCAATTTTCTCTTATCCATTTTTATAAAAGACGCTTTTACAGGTTATCTTTACCTTTAATTCCTTTAATATTATTTTGTGTCGTTTTTGGATATTTTGTTTTATCTCCAAGTATATTTCATGAATTACTAAGTGAAACAGCTAGAGCTTTCATATTTGCATCAAACTTCTACTTTGCAAAGCAAGACGGTTACTTCTCATTAAATTTTATGGATAGGATCCTGTTGCATTCTTGGTATTTGAGCTTAATTGGTCAGTTTTACATTATCTTCCCACTAGTTGTACTTGTCATTAATAAACTATTAGGTCAAAGAAATCTTAAAGTAGCTATTTTTGCACTTACCATATTCACATTTATATATGCAGAGCAGAAATTTATCTTATCAAAGGCTGACAACCTTTATTACCTTTCAACAATGAGAACTTGGGAATTATTATTTGGAGCCTCATTAGCTTTTATAAAGTTAAATTCAAAACATAATAAACATTGGTTCTATATTGGAATAATACTTTTAATTGCTCAAATAATTCTTACAAACGAGCAGACATATAATCCACTATCAATTTTATTTGTTTGTCTCACCTCAGCGATTGTAATTCTTGCTAACTATCAAGATTCAAGATTAAATAATAAGATAATGCAATTTGTAGGTAAGAGCTCTTACTCGCTATACTTATGGCACTGGCCAATTTTGGTATTCTGTTCAAGACTTGCAATCTTTGAGGCAACATGGCTTGTTGTATCTCTAATTCTAGTTACATGGCTATTATCATATCGTTTTGAGAAACTTGATAAAAAGTACTTTTTTTTAGTTTCTACAATTTATTTTTTATTGGCCGCATCTACGATTGTTGTTTTAGCTTTAAACAAGAAAGGTATTATTGAACTTAGGCATCAAAGTAATCATTCAACACTGAATTATTGGTACAAATATCAAGGAAATGGCAATTTGAAAGAGAGCATTATTGACTCAACAAAAGATATAGATACTCTAATGGTAGGAGACAGCAATCTTAGACATTATCTTGATTTTTTTACTCGTACAATCAACTTTCAATATATAGAGTCAGCTGGCACTATAAGTTATGGAAAGAATGTCCATAACTCATTTATAGATGAAAATTCACAAGCATACCAACAATTTTATAATAACTTAATTAGCGCTGTTAAAACACTTGAAAAGAAAAAATTATGTAAAGTTGTCTTTGCGAATAAATGGCAGTTATATGTTGAAAATAATACAAATTTATTCGTTTCTCCTCCTTACAAAAACGATGTCTTAGAAGGAATAATTGAGGATATAAAAGGGATCATTAGTGATTACCCAAATTGTAAATACTATATTATTTCACAGCCAGTTCGTCCTAATTTTGCTGAGCTTAATCCAATAGTTGATATGTATTATCTACGTGATAGATGCAAATACTTACAACAATTGAGAGCTTTTTTGGGAACAAGTATGATAACAACGTTTAAACCTAATAACTTAGATAGTGTTAGGTATATAAATTTAAGATTGCAGCAATTTGCAAGTAGTTATAGTAATTTATATTTTATAGATAGAAATATTCCAGTATGTAATAAAATAGATGAATGTTTATTGATCAATGACAACAAACCTATATATAGTGATGTTGCTCATTTATCAATTTTTGGCGGAGAGCTTGTAGGAAAATATATTCTCAAAAATATGCAATAAATTAATAAGGTGTTGATAAACAGTTACACAATATTCATTCAAAAATCATTTATTCTAAATTAACGATGTATGTAGTAATGTATAAGTTATCTTCTTATTTTGATAATTTGAATAAATATTTTTGAATGAAAGTGTACTGGTACAATTGTGCTTTAACTCATTAGAATTGTTATGTATTTATTACAATAATGCATTTTATGCTTTTGTTACGCCCACACACGAAGTACTGATATGAAAATAAAACAATTGTTTTTAAAAAACTTTCGTTCCTATAGTAGTGAAGTCTCTGTAAAATTCGATAATTTAACAACTTTCGTCGGTCCAAATGATATTGGCAAAACAACAATTTTAGAAGCTCTAAATGCATTTTTTAATGAATCTACAGTAAAACTTGATGAAAGTGATTTTTGCGTTGTTAATAAGACGCTACCTGTTGAAATTTCTGTAGAGTTTACAGATCTGCCTAAAAAGGTAATTTTAGATTCTCAAGTAGAAACTACGCTAGCTAAAGAGTATTTACTTACTTCAAAAAATACTTTAAAAATCAAAAAAGTATATAATATAAAACACAACAGCAACTCATCTTCAGTTACTACCCACATATATGTAATTTGTAATTATCCGTCAACATCTGAGTGCAATGGTTTAATAAATAAAAAAATTAGTGAGTTAAAAAATTTAATAAAGTCGAGTCACATAGAATGTGACTCTCTAACTACTAGTTCAGTGATGAGACAATCAATATACAACCATTTCAATGTATCTAACTCTTTGATTGAACAACAGATTGAACTGTCATCAAAAGAAGCTAAAGATATCTATGTGGAATTAAAAAAGTATTTTCCGCTTTATACCTTGTTTAAAGCAGATCGATGCAACAACGATTCTGATGTCGAAGTTCAAGATCCTATGAAACAAGCCGTTAAGCAAATCTTTCAACAAAATGATAGAGTAAAAAGTCTTTGCAGTGAAATTGAGAAAATTGTATCAAACGAATTAAATTATGTTGCAAAAGATACAATGGAAAAACTTTATGAACTTGATTCTAAAATTGCAAAGTCTTTAACACCTTGTATTCCAGAATCCTCACAACTTAAATGGACAGATGTATTTAAATCTGTATCTATAAACAGTGAAAATGAAATTCCATTAAATAAAAGAGGAAGTGGAGTTAGAAGACTAGTCTTAATTAGTTTTTTTAGAGCTCAAGCTGAAAGAATAAAGAAGTCTGAAGATTCTTGTCAATCAACAGGAATTGTTTATGCAATTGAAGAACCTGAGACAGCGCAACATATTGAAAAGCAAAAAATTCTTGTGGATTCTTTGAAAAGACTTTGTGATGATAGTTCAATTCAAGTAATTTTAACAACGCATAGTTCCTTTATTGTAAAACAGTTGAATTCAAAAAATATTAGATTAATTAAGACTAATAATAAAGGTGAAAGAGAAGTTGCAATACCGACTCGTAATTGTCTACCATATCTTTCTTTAAATGAGATTAATTATACTTCCTTTGGAGATGCATCTGAAGAATATCATAATGAGTTGTATGGTTTTTTGAAAGAAAAAGCTGAGCATCGTAAGGGGAAAAGTTTATCACAATCAGAATTTGATAAATGGTTAGCTCAAAATTCAACATCAATAAAAATAGAAAATTCAAGATTAAGAAAAGATAAAAACAATCAAGATAAAACTGAAATTGTTACATTACAGACTTATATAAGAAATATTATTCATCATCCTGAAAATACATTAAATAAAAAACATACCTTAGAGCAGCTTAAGTTATCAATTGATCAAATGAGAGAATTGATTGAAGTTCTCAAACTAGGAACCCCCTAATCTGTAATTATTAATGCTAATAGGGCTGGTTTGAGAAATTGATTCTATGTAATTCAATACAACATCAAATTAGCCTTTGTTTCAAATTGCTTTATTTATCAATTATTCATAAGAAAATACCAATATGCACGAAATTGAAGAACCCCACAAACCAATAATAGTAGCTCAGTTGATGACAGAAATGATCTTAGGCGGTATTGAATCTATAGTTATGAATTACTACAGAAGCATTGATAAAAATAAATTTCAATTTGATTTTATCGCTCCAGAAGGTTCTACTTTTCCAAATAAATCTGAGATTGAAAAACTTGGTGGCAAAATATTTGTGGTTCCAAGATATTCACACCCGTTTACTTATATCAAAGCTGTAAGAAAGATCTTTAGAGAAAATCACTATAAAATTGTTCATTGCCATATGAACACGATGGGGATATTTGCCATGTATGCGGCATACAAGGAGCATATTCCTATAAGAATTTTACACAACCATTCTATGATAAATCACTTCTTTTCAAGAAGTGAATTTAAACGAAATATTCTAAAGTATGTTTTAAGATCTTTCTGTAAAATATATCCAAACCATTTTTGCGCTTGCTCAAAAGCTGCTGGTGATTGGATGTATGGAAAAAACTTTGATTACAGCGTTTTTAATAATGGTATTTGTGTTGACAAGTTTAAGTTTAATCTTGAACTTAGAAAATCAGTAAGAGAAGAACTAGGGCTTCAGGATAAGCTTGTAGTAGGTCACATTGGTAGATTTTGCCCACCTAAGAATCATATTTATTTAGTTGAGATCTTTAATAATCTTCTTTCATTTCATGATAATGCTGTTTTGTTACTAATTGGTGAAGGTGAATTATTTGATCAAGTAAAATTAAAAGTAAAACAATTCAATATAGAAGATAAAGTTATATTTTTAGGTAAGCAAAATGATACCTCAAAATATTATCAAGCTATGGATGTATTCTGCCTACCATCAAGATATGAAGGTTTACCTGTTGTAGCTGTTGAAGCTCAATGTAGTGGTTTGCCTTGTTTGTTTTCTACATATGTATCAAAAGAGTCCAAAATTTTAGATTCAACTGTATTTTTATCATATGATGATACACTAGATAAGTGGGCTCACACATTGTCTGAATTAGCAAAAAATCAACGAGTTGATGGAGCTGAGCAAGTAAGAAAATGTAATTTTGACATGAAAGAAGAAGCTAAAAAATTGGAAGTATATTATCAGAAGCTTTTATTGACAAAGAATGTTAGTGATGAATACAAATAATTGAATTCGATAAGCTTGTATAATTTTTTGTATGCGCTTATATTGAAGCAAACAATGACAAATTCCACTTTAAGATCAGAGTATACCTAAACAAATATGAAATTACCTTTAGTCAGTATTATTATTCCAATCTACAATGTTGAGAAGTTCATAAGTTGTTGTGTTGATAGCGTTTGTAATCAATCTTATAAAAATTTAGACATCATCCTTGTAGATGATGGTTCTCAAGACGATTGTCCTAGAATTTGTGATGAATATTCGTTAAAAGATTCAAGAATACAATCTCTCCATAAAGTTAATGGAGGATTGTCGGATGCTAGAAACTATGGAATAAAATTTGCTAAAGGTGACTTAATTTTCTTTTTAGACGGTGATGATTTTATACCAAAAGATGCAATTTCCAATTTAGTTGATATCCAGCAAAAAAATGACAGTGACATTGTAATAGGTAATATGGTACTGGTTTCAGAGGATGCTGGTGCAGATTTTACTTATGCTCAAGAAAACACATATTCGATAAATCTTAATTCTGAGCAAGCAATTGAAGAGACAATATATCAAAAGAAATTTTCCTGCAGAGCTTGGGGAAAATTGTATAGAAAATCAGTTCTAACTGTTGAATTTCCATATGGTAAACTATGTGAAGATTTAGCGGTAGCTCATATTTATCTATCAGTAGCAAAAATAATAACATACACAAGTAAAATATGTTGCTTTTATAGACAAAGACAAACTAGTATTATGCATCAGTTTAATACTAGAAGAATGGATGCACTTGATTTTGCTTTAAATCTTGAAAAGTTTTGTAAACAACACTATAAAAGCTTGTCAAAAGAAGTTCAATGTAGGGTATTCAATGTCGCTGTTCACTTGATTCTTGATATGGATGACAGTTGTATTGATTCTAAAAATAAGTTATTCAATAAAACATTTGCCGAATTAAAAAGAACAAGGTTATGGGTCATTGCAGATCCTAAATGTAGATTTAGAGAAAAAGTTGTAGCTCTTTTGTCTTTTTTAGGAGTTAAAGTTATTAGGTATGTTTGGAGTCACTCATCTATAGGCAGAACGAAAAGTATTTAGGGGGCAATTTCTTCTGCTTTGTAAGTTCAAATTAATTATTATTGAAAACACCTACCTAAACTATTTCAGGGTAGTTACTGGAGATGAATTCACCTAAAGTAGACTTTGTATAAAGTATAAATACATTAGAGAAGATCTTTTATTCTTCTTTCATGCAACGTTCCATATTAGTGGATACTGGAGAATACTCTTTAAAGCTATGGTAATTATAGTTTGTCTAAAACTAAGTATTTCGAAATTTGTAAAAGAACATTTAAAAATCTTAGGAGATCAACATCTCCTAAGCTAATAGTTTTTCTATAATGAAAAGATACGAAAAATTACTTCTAAAAGTAAGCTCAAAATTGATTAACAGACGACAATCAAAGGGGTGATTATACTTTAATTAGGTTGTTGCTTTTATAAAGGATTTATTTAATGATATCTGTTGTTATTCCTGTTTTTAATGGAGAAAAATTTATTGAGAGATCTGTGTTATCTGTATTAAATCAGACATTTAAGAATATTGAATTGATAGTGGTGAATGATGGATCAACAGATAGAACTTTAGAAATTTTGGAAGAAATATGGAAAAAGTATAAACCAAAAGGGAAAGTTATCTCTATAGAAAATGGAGGTTCAGCTCATGCGAGAAATGTTGGTCTTGATAATATAAGTGGGGATTATTTTTGCTTACTAGATTCAGATGATTATTTAGAAACAAATATATTTGAAAGTATTTTTAATCAATATAATTCATTTGATGTCTGTTATTATGGTTATTCAGATCGTGATGAAAATTGCGTGTTAAATAGAAAGTATGAAGATGACTTTTACTATTTTGATTCAATTACAGGTACAGAATGTGCAATTCTAAAGCTGAGGAAAAAAATATGGATATGCCATGGAAGTGCAGTATATAGCAGAAGAATTCTTGAAAAGAATAATATTAGATATGCAGATGGAATAAATCATTCAGAAGATTTGTATTTTATCATATGTATGCTTGTAGCGTCTAATTACGTTAGATGTTTAAAAATGAATGGTGTGAATATAGTAACTAGAAAAAACTCTGTTATGCACAGCGAATATAATTCATCCTTCTTAGGAGCAATTAAGTCTTTAGATATATTAAAGAAAAAAATTTTAACTCTAAACAATGCAAGTTATAATCACGAGTTGTTAAACTTGATTGACATCCAAAAAATGGAACATATATGTTATGTTGCAAAAAAAATTATTTGTAGCAGAAACATAAATTTCATTAATAAATATAAAACTATTAAATCCTTTTCTTTTAATGGCTTTAGTCTATTGCCTAGTCTAAAAAAAGAAATCTCCACTTCAAAGTTGATCGAATACTATACTTTGCGCAAGAGTATAGTGCTTTATTTTATTATGGTAAAAGTGTTTAATTTTGTTCAAAATATTAGTAAAAAGTTAACTAATTAAATATAAGGTACGTTATGTCTATAAGGTTTATATCATGTGCTAGCTATTATGGTTCTGGCTCAAGCGCTGTCACAGATTATGTAAGTGAATTTAATAACGTATATTCATTTACAAATGAAGAATTTAGATTTGTTCAAGATCCTGATGGAGTATCTGATCTTGAATACAATTTAGTTGAAAACTTTAACAGACATAACTCAGGACACGCTCTAAAAAGATTCAAGAAATTGGTTGATTTTCAATCTGGAAATTTTTTGTTTAAACGTTATGAAAAGTTTTTTCTTGGAAATTGGAAAAAGTATTCATATGAATATATAAAAAATCTTACTGATTTTACATATCATGGATGGTGGCAATATGATCTGTTGGATAAAGGTTCGTTGTTTTATTTAAAAAAACGTTTACTTAATAAAATTCTTCACCTAACCATATGGAGAAAACAACCAGAACGTTGTCTAAATTCAATGAAGAATGAAATTACCTACTGTTCGCATCCAACAGAGGAAAAATTCTTAAACTGTACAAGACGTTACATATCTCAATTGTTTAGTTCAGTATGTAAAGGATCTAACATTGTTATGGTAGATCAAATAGTTCCTCCTACAAATCTAAAAAGAGTGTTAAGGTATTTTGATGATATTCAAGTGGTCATTGTTGATCGTGATCCTCGAGATATTTATGTTCTTGAAAAGTATGTGTGGCAAGATGGAATTATTCCAAGTGACGTTGAAACATTCTGCAAGTGGTTTAAGTATACAAGATCTCATAGAAAAGATGAGCACAATGACGGTTTGAAAGTTAAATTTGTTCAGTTTGAGGATATGGTTTATAAATATGAAGAAACAACCATTGCTTTAGCAAAATGGTTGAGGTTGAATAAAGAAAATCATGTAAATTCAAAACAAATATTTAATCCTGCCATTTCTGTTAAAAATACTCAAACTTGGAAAAGATATCCTTGTAATGTAAAAGAAATTGAGTATATAGAGAATGAATTAGAAGATTATTTATATAAATTTCCAAAAGAGTTAGAACTTTAGTTTCATCGCACATTCTATTTCGTTATGAATTTGTGTAATATTATAAATAAAACAAACGAAAAATCAGCCATTATTTTGGCGGCTGGAACCGGTATGCGCATGGTTCCAATAAATACACATATACCTAAGGGATTACTGAAAGTTAATGGTGAGCCTTTAGTTGAAAGACTAATAAAACAACTTCTTGAAGCTGATATTACTTGCATATACCTAGTAGTAGGCTACATGGCGGAAAAGTTTTATTATTTATCTTCAAAGTATGGAGTTACTCTTGTAAATAATAATGAATTTGCCAACAAGAATAATTTGCACTCTCTAAGTTTAGTTATTGATAAGCTCTCAAATACTTACATAGTACCTTGCGATGTATGGTGTAAATTTAACCCTTTTAAGCGAGACTATGAATCGTCATGGTATATGGTAAGCGATCTTGTTGATAACAATAGCTCCGTAAGGATAAACAGAAATCACGAGCTTAAAAGGGTTCCTTGTGCTATTGGTGGTAATTCGATGGTAGGAATTGCCTACCTTTGTGGTGAGCCTTCAGTAAGAGTATCTAATCGAATAAAACAGTTTTGCTCTGATCCAAATCATGATGATGACTTTTGGGAAGAAACTCTTTACGAAAATGGTATGATGATTGTTCCCGCAAATGTTGTAAGTGCATCTGATGTTGTGGAAATAAATACATACGAGCAATTAAGAGAATTAGATGAAACATCAGAACAACTAAGATCAAATACACTAGAGATTGTTTCTAGTGTATTGTCAGTCCCTCAAAACAATATTAAGGATATAAAAGTTCTAAAAAAGGGCATGACTAACCGATCCTTTCAGTTTTCTGTAAACGGTGTAAAGTATATTTTTCGCAGACCTGGTGAAGGAACAGATCAACTTATAAATAGAAAAGAAGAAGCTGAGGTATACAATACTATAAGAGGTAGGTCTCTTTGTGACGATCTGGTGTATATCAACCCAGACAACGGTTTTAAAATCACCAAGTATATAGATGACTCTAGAAATTGTAATCCATTTAATGGCCATGATTTAAAGTTATGTATGTCTAAGTTGCGAGAGTTTCATAAACTAGGTTTACAAGTTAATCATGAATTCAAATTATTTAAACAAATTGATTTTTATGAGTCTCTTTGGCAAGGAGTACCTTCGGTTTATAAGGACTACGAAAGCGTAAAAGAAAAAGTATTTAGTTTAAAGTGCTTTATCAATTCACATGTTACAAAAAAAGTGTTAACTCATATTGATGCTGTTCCTGATAATTTTTTGATTGTTGGTGATGATGTTAGATTGATAGATTGGGAATACGCAGGCATGCAAGATCCTCATGTTGATCTTGCAATGTTTTCTATTTACTCTTTATATAATAAGCGTCAAGTCGACAGACTTATAAATATTTATTTTGACGGTCACTGTACATTAGAAAATAGAATTAAGATTTATTGTTATATTTCAGTATGCGGTCTTTTGTGGAGTAATTGGTGTGAGTATAAAAGAACTCTTGGTGTTGAATTTGGTGAGTATGCATTAAAACAATATTGGTATGCAAAGCACTACTGCAGTTTAGCAATAAAAGAAATTCAAAAAATAGGACAAGCAAGTGTATAAAGCTGAAAGAGCTATCATAATGGCCGCAGGTCTAGGTAAAAGACTGCAACCGATTACATTGACCACACCAAAGCCTTTAGTAAAAGTTAACGGTGTTAGACTAATAGATACAGTGATAAAAGCCCTTAATGTAAATGGAATTAAAGAAATTTATGTGGTTGTAGGATATCTGAAAGAGCAATTTAAGTCCTTAGAGCTGGACTATCCTGGTTTAGTATTGATTGAAAATCCATATTATAGTGAAAGTAATAATATCTCATCACTTTACGTTGCAAGAGAGCATATTGAGAATACAATCATTTTAGATGGTGATCAGTTTATCTATAATTCTGACATTTTAAATCCTTATTTTCCAAGATCTGGATATAGCGCAGTATGGACCGATATGCCAACAGATGAATGGTTAATGTCGGTTGAAGATGGAATTGTCAAATACTGTAATAGAAATGGTGGTAATCACGGATGGCAATTGTACTCAGTTTCTTTTTGGTCTAGTGATGATGGAAAGAGACTAAAAAGGCATTTAGAAATTGAATTTGAAGAAAAAAATAATAGGCAGGTTTATTGGGATGATGTGGCTATGTTTATTTATCATAATGAATATAAGCTTGGAATTAGAGAAATGAAACGAAGTGACATCATTGAGATAGATACCATTGGCGAGCTAGTTAATTTAGATAAGTCTTATGACAATTATCTTGGAAATTAAGAATGAATAACAATAAAAAACAAATTGATTGGTTGATTACAATTTTACCATTAACCCTAATACTGCTTTCGAGTGTATTATTTTTCTTGATGCCTGAACAATCTAATGAAGTTTTAAGTAAAGTTAGATTTGTCTTCGGTGATACCCTCGGTACTTATTATTTGGTCATAGGACTTGGAATTTTCCTTTTTTCTTTGTATTTAATGGCCTCAAAATATGGAAAAATAGTTCTTGGTAATAAGGAAGAAAAGCCTAAGTACAGTTTCTTTGTTTGGGGCTGTATGATGTTTACATGTGGTCTTGCTGCCGATATTTTGTTTTACTCATTTTCTGAATGGGTTATGTATGCAAGTGATCCTCATATTTCGCAAATGGGAAGTATTCAAGATTGGGCTGGAGTTTATCCTCTATTTCATTGGAGCTTTATACCTTGGGCTTTTTATCTAGTATTAGCCGTTGCTTTTGGTTTTATGCTTCATGTCAGAGTAAGAAAGCGTCAAAGATATTCTGAAGCATGCAGACCCATATTAGGAAAGTACACTGATGGAATTATTGGTCGCGTTATTGATTTGTTTGCTGTTTTTGCACTTCTTGCAGGAACTGCAACAACCTTTAGTGTTGCCACTCCTCTAATGGCAAGTATAGTTCGAGATATGTTTAATATTGATTTAAGCAGAACTTCAATAACAATTGTTATTCTTTTAATCACATGTTTTATTTATACCTATTCTTTATTACATGGATTTAGAGGAATTGGTCTTCTTGCAAAAGCTTGTTATTTCTTGTTTATAGCATTGCTTGGATTTGTATTGTTTTTCAGTGGTAAAGGGCAGTACATCATCGATACTGGACTTGATTCTTTTGGAAGAATGGTTCAAAACTTTATTGGTCTATCTACCTATACTGATCCTAATAGAACCACATCGTTTCCTCAAAACTGGACAATTTATTACTGGGCCTATTGGATGGTATGGTGTGTAGCAGCTCCATTTTTTATCGGCAAAATTTCAAGAGGAAGAACTATAGCTCAAACAATATTTGGTGGATACGTATTTGGAGTTGGTTCTACTCTGGTAAGCTTTGTTATTCTTGGTAATTACTCCATGGGATTGCAAACTGAAGGTAGTGCTGATTTTATAAAAGCTTATATCGAGAGTGGTGATTCATACTCCGTTATATTAGCAATACTTAAAACACTACCTTGCTCTGAATTTGTAATGCTACTTGTTTTGGTTACAATGATATTCTTTTATGCAACCTCATTCGATTCAATTGCTTGGACAGCTTCTTGCTACAGTTACCATAAGTTAGATGAGAACGTTCAACCTCATAGTTTAGTTCAGTTTATGTGGTGCATTCTCTTAATAATGCTTCCAATAGCATTAGTGTTTTCTGAAAGTTCAATGTCAAATCTACAATCTTTAAGTATTGTTGCAGCATTTCCTTTAGGGATAGTTATTCTAATAATTGTATTTAGTTTTATAAAAGATTCAAATTTATATATCCAAAAGAAGTAAGTGGATATGGCGAATTCATGAATCCGTGCACGATCACAAAATGACATGACCGCCATTTTAGTTAAAAATTACCTCTAAGCTTAACGCTTTGGGAGCTCTTTAAAATATTAGTTTAATACTGAAAACTGGCTTAAAATGCGCTGTTACTTGGTATAAAATTAGATCTATTAATTGTTTTGAGATTACTGTAATATCCTATCATCAGTTAGTTAATAGGTATTCTTAATGTCTGGTAAGTTTGTAAGTTTTATTGATGGATCAGTGGTGATCGAAAGTTCACGCTCTATATCACATCACTTCAAATTAGCCACTATAAAGATTTATCTGATAAGAAATTCCTAGATAAGCTTATAGCTGACTATAAAGAACTTAATCCTGTAGACTCAAGAGGTGCAGAAATTGCACAAGCTGGAGTTATTTACATGGCAACAAAGATGGGAGAAGTATTACTTCACGATACTAGTCCTGATAATGTCATGTGGATTATCCAAGAGTTCTGCGACCAAGTCTCATTACAATTTAAGGATTGGAGACGAAGAGAGCTTGTAGTCTATCCTTTAGAATCTTTATTGATGATTATCTTTCTAGCAAGATGCTGTGGCAAGGTAACCGCAAAGGAGATACTAGAATTCTACAGAGCACGACTACTTGAATTAGTCTATCTAATCCCAGGACTTACAGAGTGTTATAACGAGCTTTCTATAAGCACCATCAACCGTGTATTTAGAGGTATCAATCCTGAGCAGTTAAACAACTTCTTTGTAACCTACTTTACAAAGGTTAGAAGAAGAATTACTGAGCAAATTACCTATCACTCCGATAGATTAAAGAGTAAAGGTATTGATGTTAAAGACACCTACACCTTTGATGGACAAGAGGTAGTATCTACCTTTAGAAGAGGTGAGGATAGACGCTGTAAAGGTGGTCAAATTGTATCTACATACGATAGCACCAACCTACAATGTCTTACCTACATGGTGGTAGATAAAAAGAACCAGGAAAAAGAATGCATTGTAAAGATGCTAGAGCAACTTGGTGATAAAGCTTCAGGTAAAGTATTTATGGCTGACGCCTTAAATACAGTATCTGCTGTAACTAATGCTATCAATCAAGCTCAAGGCTTCTATCTAATGCCAATCAAAAAGGATGGCGGAAACAAAGAGCTTTTAGATCATGTTACTGCAATCTTTAACCGTGAGCATAAGCATGTGGTTAAGGAGTCATATCAAGAGCTTAACCATGGTCGTATTGATGAGTGGCATTTTGAAGTGTTACCTGCTGAGAAATACTTAGATAAGCGTATCAAGAATGAGCATGCAAATCTAAAAACTCTAGTTAAGTACACTCACATTAGAACTCCAATGCGTAATGGTGAAGCACTAGAAACAACTACTACCGAAAGATACTATATAAGCTCATTACCTTTTGATGAAACCGTAGTATTTCAAGTTAAATACTCCATCTTAGATTACTGGTTCATTGAAGCTCATCATGGAATACTAGATAACCCAAGAGTATTCAATCAAGACGACTTACAAGCTTGCAATGACAATACCATTGCAAACAATGCAGGTCTCAACAAGATGTGTTTAGACTTTGTGTCTTACATAAGACAAGAGTTGTCTATCAAAGGTAAACAAAAGACTCCTTACTCTTATAACCTCACCATGCAAAAGCTCAATGATTTGACCACCTTTGAGTTACTTGAGTACTTCTATGACTATTGGCTTGATGTAGTAGATGAAAGTCCATTAAAGACTCCAACTTCAAATAAGCTCAAGCTTGAGACCATCATTGAAAAGTACAATAGCTCAAGTGGCAGCTACAAAAGCTTCCTATTCTAATTAACCTAGCCAATTAAGTTTGGTTAAAGCCATTTATACCTACATCAAAAACTACCACCAAAACGCAATAATCCAACCTAAATTTAGTACTAAATTAACATTTTAAAGAGCTCCTTTTGCGCATGGCTTAAGGATTTAAATAAGTTTACAAGGCGATCCTTTGGAAGTGTGATATTGCTAGATTTTATAAGTTCGCTTTTGGATCTGTAAAGTTTCTACTTAAATTTATGAAGTACTCATTTGTCAATTTACATAATCAATGAAATAAGAATTGGACATAAAATGAAAATGGCATGTAAAAGTTTATTAAAGTTTTTTCGTCATCTTGGTGAATTTTCAAAAAATGTATTTTATTTTGTATCTCCTATTTTGATTATATTGCTATATTGTCAGATAAATTCTGTAGTTTATTCTGAAAATAACAGTAAATCTGATTCAAAGCAATTATTTTTCTCTACTTCAGAAGCTTCTGCAGCTTACGCTAGTGGGGTATTTTCTGCTTTATCATTGATTCTGATAATTTTTAATTTTATCTATCAAAGTAAGGATTCAAAAAAGAAAGAAGAACTGTATTTATCACAGCAGTTTTCTCAGATTTTCAATAGTCGTTTTGGCTTGTATAAGACCTTATTGAGAAATATTGGAGGTAATGTTGACATAACTAATGATCAAGGAATATCTACATCATTAAGTAGGCATTATGTAGCTATTCCTTTTTTAGAAAAAAAATTTCGCTATATAAGTGTTACATTGAATGCTCGTTTTATGGTTAATAGTTGTGATTGTGCAAATCATAACATCAGTTATTGTAATCTTAGCTCTTTTGATTTTGAATACTTCAATGAGCCATTTTATGAGCTATTTTCCCTACTTCAATATACATGTAATTCAAAGTCAATTCCTAACGATGAAAAAGAAATTTACTTTGATAGAATAAGAAATCTCACCGAGATTGAACTTGTTTGGCTCCTTTTATTTTGCGTTTCCAATTCTGAAATCAAAAATAATCTCACCTTATTAAGAAAATCGAAAGTACTTACTAAATTGCCTAGTCCCTTTGATTTTAGTGATAAGTCGGATCTTTACTTTTTAGTTATGGAATTTTTAAGAGAAAACAAATTAATCACAGAGGATTTGTTTAAGAAATAATTATCTTCATGTACGATGTATTTTTTGAACATTATATAAGTGATTTGTATTATCCGGTAATTTTATTAAAGGTCAATTTATGGATAGAACACACTCACTAAGCGACTTATTTGATGATGTCTTAAGTAAGAACAAATCTGAAGAACAAAGTGGTATTCCAAATCCAAGTCTTCTTTTATCAACAAATAATTACGTCAAAATCAATGTTTATGCTGCTCGTTTTAATAAAAAAGAAAGAACATCAAATTTTGTAATGAATCTTCTTGATAATGGAGATATGTTTAATGATTTTTATCAAGGTTTCAAAGATTTTTGCAAAGATTTTTCATCAAGCGAATGCGTCGAATATGATGCCTTTTCTGATGATAATAGCTCTGACAATTATTCATATTTATCTAAGGATAAAATGAATAATGAGTGGGATAATCTATTTTTATTGTTACAGAAGAATTACGAGTACATCTTATATTGCAAGCATTTAGAAAAGATATTTGAAACTACTTTAAGTATTGTTGAATACGAAACTAGTAGCAACATGTACTATGCAATTAGATTACAAAAACCAAATCCATTGAATTTAATGTTCAAAGGTAAAAAGAAAGTACTTTCTTGTCTTTATTCTAATAATGAATACACAAAAAGATTAGAAAAGAATTCCATTGTAATTATGGATACACATAATATCGATTGTGTTGTAAAAGTTTCTAAAAACTCTCCTGATTTACCTGAATTCTACGTATTTAATAAATCATGTTTTAGAGTTATTTTCAATTATGATGAATATTTAAAAAACATTTCTGTTGATTTTTTTTATCAACTAAAATCTGGCAAGATTACGCTTCCTTTTTTAGGTACAAGTCCAATTCTTGAAAAAAACTTAGATTGCATTTTTGATAAAATTGAATGTAAGTATGTATACAATGCTTTATCAAAAATTTCAAATGATGATACTTACCTTAACCAAATTGTCCAAACTTCAGCAAAAGATTTAAAGCTCTCTCTAATTAAAAATTGTAAAGCAAATAATCAAGGTAAAGGCGAATTTTCTGAAGATGATTTTGATAACGACTTTATTAAAATTACGCCTAAAAATATAAAAAAGGTGCTTAATGCTATAGCTCTAAAGTATAAGTTTAATTTCTTCATAAATAAAGCTGTTAGCTAAATTCAAGAGGGAATTTATGAAGAAAGAAAAAAAATCTGTATCAGAAGTTATTGAATACTTAGGTTATTACTTAAGCTGTATGGTTTTATTTAACTTTCTTTTTTTTATTAATTGCTTATTAGTAGCAAATAATAAGATTAATGAAATCTCAAATAAAACAGATCAAATCTTCACTAATAATAATTTGGTTGATTTAATTTCTGTTATTACATACGACACTTATAACTTAACAACAATGATATTAGTGATAATTATTTTTTCTTTAGGAGTTTTTTTTTCCTATTTCATTTGTAAAAAATCTAGTTCTGATAATTTTATTGATTCTCGTTGTAAAGGTTTTGAAATTTCAATAAATTCATCAATAAATGTTACTCCTAACTATTACTTTACAAATTACTCATTACTTGTACTTACAAGTATTTCTTTACCTTGCCTTGATTCTATATTCACTCTAATTATATACCTTGTATTATTTTCAAGTATTGGACTTGTGTATATCAAAAACAACTGTTTTGCAATTAATCCTTTACTTTCTCTTTTAGGATATAAAGCTTTTAAATGTGAGTATTCATGCACAAATTTTAATAGAGAGGATAAGTTCAAAGCAATATTCTTGGCTAAAGATTCAGATATTCAAAATGGCCAGAAATATTCTGTTGGACTTCTTGGAAAATCAATATACAGAATTTCTATTTTCACAAAACAAAATTAGGCAATTAACATTCTTATATAAAACATTATGAAAACAGCAATCCTAACTCTAAACGGCAACTCTAATTACGGCAATCGTCTGCAAAACTACGCTTTACAGTTTTACTTAAAAAAGCTAGGAGTACAAAGCACTACCATAATTTTAAATGCACCTCAAACTCTGTGGTTTAGCTTTAACGATTATAATGTCTCTGACTACAAAATAAACTTTAAAAACATAGTTAAATGGGCTCTCAATTGGAGAGGCTTTAGAGATAATTATGGTACTTATATTCCTGAGAACATTGTAAGGCAGTATAAGATCAAACTCTTTACAGACAAGCATATTAACTCATTAAGAGTAAACTCCTATCAGGAAATTGTTAATGACTTTGATTTCTTTTTAACAGGAAGTGATCAGGTCTGGTCGCCTGTAAGTAAGATTTTATGGAATAAATTTGATCTAAACTTATTTAGAGCATCTAAAAAGGAATTAACTAAACAATGTCTAAAGGATTATTTTCTTACCTTCGCTCCAAAAGAAAAGAGATTATCTTATGCAGCAAGTATAGGAACCTCATCTTTACCTCAAAAGAGTAAAAAGTTCTTTAAAGAGTGTTTTGTAGGTATGAGTTATATTTCTCTTCGTGAGGAGTCAGGTGTATCTATAGTCAAAGAATTAACTGATAAAAAAGCTGAAGTTCATGTTGATCCTACCTTATTATTAACTAAAGAAGAGTGGAGTAGTATTGAGCTTAAACCTTCCTATCTAAATGATAATGACAATTACCTATTGTCTTACTTCTTAGGAGATTTACCAGAATCAGTAAAAAAAATTGCAAAAGAGAATAATCTTAAAGTTATTAACTTGATGGATATAAACAATTTTGACGTGTATACTTCTCGCGTTGAGGAATTCTTATACCTAATTCATCATGCAAAAATAGTAGTTACAGATTCCTTCCATGCTTGTGTGTTCTCAATTATCTTTAATACACCATTTATTGCAGTAAAAAGACAGCAAGCAAGAACTCTTAATATGTTAACAAGACTTGAAACTCTAACTTCCTATTTTGGCTTTGAAGATAGGATCTGCGACTTTAGTAATATATATTTAACTAAAGATAAGATCTTTAATATGGACTTTAGTAAAGTTGAATCTATACTAGATAAGCAAAGACAAAGAAGTTATGAGTACTTTGCTAAGATATTTGGAGTGAAGTAAGTTTTATGGGTCAGGATTTTGATAAGAGTCTCGAAGAGCTTTTCAAAGAACCAAAAGATAACAAAAAGTCTTCTGAAATCAAATTTGATTTGTTTGAAAATATATTTTCAAGCATTGATCATTTTAAATCTTCTTATCAAAACTCTAATGAAATAACTGTAATATCAAAGGTAGTTAATAATATCATTAGCTCAGACATTAGCTCGATTTATAATTTTTATTCAAAATATAAATTGTCAAATGATATTCCTATATTTATTGAGTATTGTAGGAAGTATTTTAATGGTATAAAACTATATCATTACACTTCTATGGAAGCTTTATATTCCATAACTGTATCCAACTCTCTTCTATTAAGTAACATTCAATATATGAATGATTCCTTAGAATGTAAGTTGTTTTTTGATATTGTAAAAAGAGAGCTTCGTCAGCATCAAAAGTTAACAGATGATAGAATTAAAGCCGTTACAGAACAATTTAATAAAAAGCTAAACGATGTTTTTGTATTTTCTCTATCTGCTGAAGATGACGATGCTGCACAATGGGAAAGATATGCTGACAATGGTGAAGGTGTTTGTCTTGTGACAAGTATCCCTAATATCTTAGGGTGGCAAAATTTAAACAATATTCATCCAAATTTGCTTTATCCTGTTGAATATATTGATAGAGATGAAAAACAAGAAAATATTATTAGTCATGAAATATTAGATTATGATGGGTACTTTAGATCAATATCAAATTTAAAAAATAATCCTTCTGATTTTGTTCCAAATTTGAGCTTAAATCGCATGATTGTCGATTGCTGCAAGATAAAAGAACGCTCTTTTAGAAATGAAAAGGAGTTTAGAATAATCGTTTATAAAGATCCTACACAAATACAAACTTGTAATTATTCTAAAAGATTTATTTTTAATAAGTCTACATTTGTAAGAACAAAACTGAAATTTAGTAGGGCATTTCTACCTATAACTGACAGACAAGAAAACTATAACCATTGTCTTTTCACAGAACTTATCTTAGGTCAGAAATCTAAATCAGATCCTGAAGCTGTTCAAGATTACCTAAGAAATGAAAGAAAAATAGACGTAATAGTCTCTAAATCCAACTCGTCATTAAGGTAATACTTTCGCTATTACGTGATAGCAATCGATAAATGTAAGGTTCATTAGGTGACACAAGCAGGAATTTTTTACTCAAAAACAAAGCCAGATAAATTTAACAAACGTAAGAACTTACAGAACAAAATTTAAGTAGTTCTTATCTCTTTATATAGAATAATCATTAATTAGATACAAAAATATGTATAAAAACAATAATTCTCGTTTTTTAAAGAACACTATATTTTTATATATAAGAATGACAATGACTTTAGCTATGTCGTTGTATGTTTCACGAATAATATTAGATAAATTGGGAATTCTTGATTTTGGAATTTATACAACTGTTAACTCAATTGTTTTATTCGTTTCTCTTTTTAATAATGCTTTAGGAACAGGCACATCAAGATTTATTACTGTAGCCGTTGGTAAAGAATCACACAAGTTAATTTCTGAAACATTTTCCACTACTTTAACTGCGCATATAGTATTAGCGTTTTTTACTATACTTGTTAGTTATTTGTGTGGAACAATTTATTTAGATTATTATTCTAACATTCCAGAATATAGATTATCTTCTGCAAAAATAGTTTTCTTGATCTCTATGATTTCATCGCTATTTTCTTTGACACAAGCCCCATTCTTATCAATGATAATTGCTCATGAAAATATGCGAGTATTTGCATATATAAGTCTAATAGACGCTACATTAAAAGTTGTTATTTGCTTTTTATTAGATCTTGTAGAAATAGATAAGTTGGTTGTATATTCTGTTCTATATTGTATTGTTCAAATTTTAATTTTGTCATCATATAGACTATATTGCTATAAGCGCTACGGAGAATACAGATTTAACCTAAAGTATTTTAATTTACGATTACTTATTAAACTTCTAAAATTTTCATTTTGGAGTTTATTTGCAAGTAGTGCTTCAGCCATTAATAATCAAGGCATTATTATTATTTTAAATTATTTCTTTTCTCCTTCTGTCGTTGTTTCAAGATCAATCTCTGTTCAGATAAACACAGCTTTTAATCTATTTATAGACAATGTTAGAACAGCAGTATCTCCGCAAATCGTTAAATTATATACAACTAATCAACAAGAAAAATCTAAATCTGTCTTATTAGCAACAACACGATATAGTTTTTATTTTATGTTGCTTATAATTCTTCCTGTAATCTTTTCAATTGAATCTTTACTAAAAATTTGGCTAGTAGAAGTTCCTTCTTACACTGTGATATTTACTAGATTGATTGTGATTCAAGTATTATTCCAAGTTTTTGATTCTTGTTTATATACCGCTCTGTATGCAAAGGGAAGACTTGTAGAAAATGCTTTAATATCGCCTATATTAGATTTTATACAATTTCCCATTGTTTTTTATTTATTTTCAGAAGGCTATAGTCCTGTTGTATTATCCTGGTCAAATTTGATCCTTTATATTATTTTAGGAATTGTAGCTAAACCTCTTTTATTAAGTTATGTTGTTAATTATAATTTAAAACAAATTTATAATTGTTTGTTTATGTGCGCAAAAGTTACAGTTTTTGCTTTAATAACACCGTTGGTATATTTGTTGATGATTGAAAGAAAATCTTTTCTGTGTGATTTATTATGTTCTTTTTTATGCATAATCAGCTCTTTGTTGTCTATTTGGTGGGTTGGATTGAATAAGGAAGAAAGAAAACAAATTTGTTATTATACAAAAGTTCTTTTTAATAAATTCTAAATGTTTGTCAGGTTAATTTGCTTTCGTTATGAATCTTAGTGAGATGTGTATTGTGAATAAAGAAATTAATAATATTGTTCTTCCTTCAATTGGCTTTGGTCCCGATGCTTGCAGTTATACTCGATTTTCTCGTTCAAGTTCTAACAATAGAGTCGGAGTAATGCATAATTTGATTAATTTTTATAACAAAGTAGCCTTACATACAATAGATAGAATAATGTACGTAAAAGCCATTACAAATGCTATAAACAACGGATTTAAACTAATTGATTATTCAGCATCATATGGAAGTACAAATTTAATTAGAAATGCAATAGATAAGTCAGATTACAAAAGAGAGGACTTACTATTGACAACAAGGGTTAGTAATACAGCACAGTATAACGGTACAATAGAAGAAGAGTTCTTTAACCAACTAAAGGGGCTAAATACAGATTATATTGATATTTTGATGTTTCATTGGCCTGTAACAGGAAAGTATATTGAAACATGGAAGAAAATGATTAAGTTGTACAATCAGGGGTATGTTAGGATTCTTGGTGTAGCAAACTGTAATCAACACCATCTAGAAGAAATTTATTCAGAAACAGGTATCTATCCTTGCATTAATCAGTTTGAAAGACATCCTTTATTTACTCAGAATAAATTGGTTGAGTTTTGTAAATCTAAATCAATATATGTTCAAGCTTATACCCCGATTGCAAGATTTGATGGCAGATTAGTAAATCTTCCTTGCTTAAAACGAATAGCCGAAAAATATCATAAATCTGTTGTTCAAGTCATTTTAAGATGGCATATACAAACAGGAGTAATGCCTATAGTAAGAGCGTTGACCTCTAAGCATCAAAAACAGGATTTGGCTATATTTGATTTTTCATTAACAGAAAATGAACTTGATATAATTTCAAATATAAATATTAATTCAAGAATAAGATTTGATCCTGACAACTGTGACTTTTCCATTCTTTAATTTTCATAATTCAGTAATAGTTTTATCTATAAAATAACAAAATGATTAATATAAAAAACAAACAAGATTGTTGCGGTTGTAATGCATGTGGCGACATATGTCCAAGAAATGCTATTTCTTTTAAAACTGATAATGAAGGATTTCTTTATCCATCAATAGATTCATCAAAGTGCAACGATTGTGGTCTTTGTAATAAAATTTGTCCTATGTTGTCTCCAGAAACTTCAACAAAGGATAAATCTATTGAACCTGAGTGTTATGCAGCATATCACAAGAGTATTGATACTGTATTTTCAAGTACTTCTGGCGGACTATTTTCTGCTCTTGCAGAAATTTCTTACTCTAAAAAAGGTTATGTCGGTGGTGCGGTTCATAATGATGATTTTTCAGTTTCTGAATTACTATCAAATAACAAAGATGATTTAAAGAGATTAAGAAGATCTAAAGATCTGCAGAGTAATTCCATAGGCTTCTATAAAGACGTAAAAAAGTGTCTTTCTGAAGGTGAATTTGTTTTGGTATGTGCTTTACCTTGTCAAATCCAAGGTCTAAAAAACTATCTACAAAAGGATTACAAAAACCTAGTTACTGTTGACTTAATATGCTTAGGGGTAAATTCACCACTTGTATGGAAAAAATATCTAGAATATGTTGAATCAATCGCAAATTCTAAGGTTGTTTATACTGAAAATAAATGCAAGGAGTATGGATGGTCTAACCTAACTCAAAAATTTATATTCAACAATGGTAAAGAACTATATGACACCCAAAAAACTAACTTATTCTTACAAGGTTATGTGGGTTCACATTTATACTGCAGACCTTCTTGTTATGAATGCAAATTTAAAGGTTTTCCAAGAAAAGGGGATATAACCATTGGTGATTATTGGGGAATAGAAAATGTTTGTAAAGACTATTTTAATGATTTAGGTACTTCATTAGTTTTTGTCAACACACAAAAAGGCAAAGAATATTTTGAGTTAGCAAAAAAAAGAATCAATTGTATTAGCACCACCTTACAGCAGGCAACAAAAAATAATGCTGCTATATATAAATCAATAAGCAAACTAAATAACAATAGGGCAGAGTTTTTTAGTGATCTTAATAAATTGCCTTTTGACAATTTAATTAAGAAATACTCTATAAGAAAGCATCCTTTCATCAGAAGAAAACTAAGAGCTATAAAAAAAACTCTTAGATGCTTAAAACTTATAATAAAAACTACAAGATTAAAGCCTATACCTTTATACCAAACATTAAAGTACAGTGGGATAAAGTCTCTAATAAAAAGTCAAGGAATAATTTTTAGCACAAATTGTGTTGTTAATATTTCAAAGTCTTCAGAATTAAAATTTAATGGTTTGCTTGTATTCGGAAAAAAAAGTCTGTTTCCTTCAAGTAAAGTTGAATCAAGATTATTTTTAGGAAATGGTGCAAGTTTGTGTGTAAACGGTGATTTCTATATTGAATCAGACTGTGAAATAGTAATTTTTGACAAAGCTCAGCTTATTATTCAAGGATCAAATAATTCTATTAGTGATGCAAATTCAGGTTTGAGAATAATCTGTGGCGATAAAATTGAAATACAATCCGACGTTGGAATTGGAAGAAATGTTACCATTAGAGATACAAATGGAAAACACTATTTAAATACAGTTGGTTACCGAATAACCCGTCCGATAGTAATCGGAGAAAAATCATGGCTATGTGAGTCTTGTACTATTTTACCAGGTGTAAAGTTAGGCAATGGAACCATAGTTGGAATTAATTCTACTGTAACTAAATCAACTAAACCACATTCTCTAGTTTCTGGTTCACCAGCAACTGTTGTCCAAGAGAATGTATTGTGGAAATTGTAATTATGTTTCATTTCATAGTAAAATATTTTGAAAAGAAGAAACAAAGAAATATTAAAATGTTTACTTTGTATTTAGATTATAGAAGCTTAGTATTTTTTTTCTGAAACATTGCTTAAATATAATGATTTATGAGAAATTTCATTATGCGTAAGTAAAATTTAGTTTTAGTATTTTAAACTTCTTTTAATCGTACAATTAAAAGAAACAATTTAAAGTTCATGCAAAATCTAATTATGCGTTTTATCTTTATTTATGGAAAAGAAAAATGAGCAAAGAAGAATTCATAGATGACTTGAAAGAGCTACTTTCATCAGATAGTGATATTTCACTTACAACTGATCTTTTTGATATTGACGAATGGAATTCATATAGTGCTATGGCGTTTATAGATTTATTTGAAACAAAATACAATAAAAAAATTGATGTGTTTTCAATTGCAGAAGCTGTTTACGTTGAAGATCTGTTTAATATTGTAAAAGATTTTTAGAACATCGAAATTAGAGCTAATTATACAACCAATAACTTCCGTTCTTACTGATGTGGAATTAAATAATACGACGAGCAAGTCTAGATGATCGAGAGCACGATCCAGACAACCTAATTTAAAAGCTAGCACTTAACGTGTTAGTAGATGTTTAAAAACTCATAAATTTACGCATTTTATGATCTAAAGATCACGGATAGAATTATTTTTGTGATCTGAGGAACACGGTTCAAGATTTTACTTGCAACTTGTTGATTTAAATGATCAAATACTGAAAGTTTAAGTCAATTTTTGGTGTCATATGATTGCTAATGGAGCTGGTATCCCTAATGATGCCATCATCTGTGCAGATGCTATCAATGCTAGAGCTTCCTTAATTGATTTTCTAAATGAGAGAAATATCGATTGGCTATTCTCCCTTAAAACCAATTTAGGTAATGGCAAACTTTATGATGCCATGGAGCAATACTTTGAGTCTAACAAGGATGACTGTTTTAAAGAATATAAAGTCAATAAAATAGGTAACCGTATTGAAGAGCGTGAGATTTTAATTGCACCTGCTGATAAGTTAGCTTTAGCAAAAGATAACTTACAGCCAGAATTAAAATCCATCATCAAAATAGTCAAAACTACTCATCCTCATTTACGTGATGATAATAAGAATATAGCTGATGGTGTTATTAAGCCAAGAAAGCCTACCACTACCGTTTTATACTACATCTCTAGTCTTGAATATAATGAGCACAACTGCAAGCAGATAGTTCATTCTCTACAAGAACGTTGGTTATATGAGACTCAACATTACATCATAGATACTGCTTTCTTACAAGATCAGCAACAGGTATGTGATGATAATCATTTAGCCTCCATCATTGGTCTTAACAGTATGACTCTTAATGTATTGACTTTATGCTAGAGAAAAGATGTCTAAATCAGGACATACCAATGTTAAGCACCGTAATGCAGAAACTGCAGCTTCAGCTAGACTCTTATCCTATAAAGCAACAATGCAAAGAATGAAATCCTGCATTACCTTAGCATTCCAATACCTGTTTGAATATCTAACAATCGAGCAATAATAGATACAACCAACATCAATTACGAAAGTAATCGATATCCTATACCCAAAATTCCTCAAAACCACCTTAAATGCATAAATTTATGAGTTTTTAAACAGCTACTAGCTCGTTAAGAGCTAGCAATATTAAAATTGGTTGACCGTTCAGCTATCACAAGTTAACTTTGTGACAATGATCGGTTATGTTTGTTCGTCGTAATTAAATAAGCTAACTTAGCATGTTATTTTTAGTTGAATATTGAAAAGAACAATATTTTCGTGTATTAAGAACAGATGTTTTAGTGAGAGTGGTATGTCTTAGTCTATATACTTTTAATAAAAAAATGCTAAAGATACAAAAGGAACAAAGATGGCAAATAGTATTATTGAATATTTTGATGCAACGGTAAAAAAATTTCCAAATAAAATTTCATTCATTGATTCTAATAAGAGGTTAACTTTTAAAGAGTTGCAAGACGAGGCTCTTTGTGTTGCTAGTTGGTTAATTTTCAATAAAATTCAAAATAAACCTGTGCTTATTTTTCTTGATAAGCAAGTTTCATTGGTTAGTTGTTTCTTAGGTGTTGCATACTCAAGTAATTTTTATACACCAATAGACACCGATATGCCAATTGATAGAGTTATTTCTATTATAAATTCTTTAAAACCATCTGTTATATTTACGAATTATAAAAACAGAAATAAGGTTAGAAACATCGCATCTCCAAGTGTAATTTATATTGAAGATATCTTAAAATCAAATATATTAGACAGAAATATTGTGCATGATGTTTCGAGCAATATACTTGACACAGATCCTTTATATATTTTTTATACTTCAGGATCTACGGGCGTTCCAAAAGGAGTGATAATTAGCCATAGAGCAGTAATTGATTGGATTGATTGGATTTCAATGAAGTATAAGTTTGACGAAAATTCTATTTTTGGAAATCAAGTTCAATTATACTTTGATGTGTCTCTTCAAGATGTTTACTCACCAATTAGAAATGGTTCTACTACTGTACTAATTCCGAATAGATTGTTTTCGTTTCCTACAAGAGTGTGGAAAATTCTTGATGAAGAAAATGTAAACACTATTGTTTGGGTTCCTTCAATTATCTCAATGTTTGCGAATTTAAAAGTACTTGAGCATGTAGAGTATCTCAAGCTAAAAAATGTCATGTTTTGCGGTGAAGTAATGCCTACAAAACAATTAAACTATTGGATTAATTACTATCCAAAAACTCAATTTACAAATTTGTATGGACCTACAGAATGTACAGAAGCATGTACTTATTATGATGTTAATAGAAATTTTTCGGACGATGAATCTCTTCCAATTGGAAAAGCCTGTGAAAACTCAGAAGCTTTAGTACTTGATGATGAAAATCACCTAATAACAGCACCTAATGTTATAGGCGAATTGCTAATTAGAGGCTGTTGTTTAAGTAATGGCTACTATGGCGATTTAGAAAAAACTCATGCTTCTTTTATTCAAAATCCATTAAATTCAGCATATCCTGAACTAGTATATAAAACAGGTGATTTGGTTTATTACAACGAGAATCACGAACTAATGTATGTTTGTAGAAAAGATTATCAGATAAAAATTCATGGTTACAGAGTTGAGCTAGGTGAGATTGAAGCCGCAGTCTCTGCAATATCTGAAGTTGATTACAATTGTTGCTTGTTTGATAATGAAGAATTAATCCTAATCTATACTGGAGAAATTGGTGAAAAACAAGTTAAGGAATATCTTCAAACAAAATTACAAGAGTATATGATCCCATCTAAATTTATAAAAATTGATAATATGATATTCAATATGAATGGTAAAATTGATAGAAAAGCCTTAAAAGCAAAATATCTGTAACTATTCAGAACCCCACCACAAAATTTAATTTGTAAGGCGGAATTTTTTATAACGATGGAGAGTGAAATAAATTCCGTGTAACCCCAATTAAGTCTGATATCATTTTACGACTTAATTGGAGTTTTAAATGGCAAAAATCAAACGTAATCCAGCAGCACTAAAAATAGCAGATCTTATCTTTGAGAATTACGATCTAAAAAATGCAAATGATGCCAATGTAGCATTAAAAGAAGTATTTGGCCCTCTATTTGAAAAGATGCTAAATGCAGAAATGGATGCACATCTTGGTTACGACAAAAACTCACAAGAACCAAAAGAAACTGAAAATAGAAGGAATGGTTTTGGAGAGAAAACTATCCATGGTTCTTTTGGAGAAACAAAAATATCAGTACCAAGAGACAGAGACGGTACCTTTGAGCCTGTAATTGTTCCTAAGCACAAGAAAGATGTTTCTGAAATCGAAGGCAAAGTCCTTGCTATGTATGCAAGAGGAATGAGCCAGAGAGACATCAGTTCAACTATTCAGGATATCTATTGCTTTGAGCTTTCTCAGGACAAAATCTCAACGATTACAGACACAATCCTCGATGATGTGCAGGATTGGCTCAATAGACCATTAAAACCGCTTTATAGCTTCGTATTCGTTGACTGTATATACGTTAAGATGAAGAACGAACAGGGGCTCGTGGATAATCATGCCGTATACGTTATTCTAGGAGTAGATACAGAAGGTTTCAAAGAGGTTTTAGGTCTGTACATTAGTCCAACAGAATCAAAATCAACCTGGATGAAAATCTTTGACAGTATAAAGGCAAGATGTGTTGAGGATATCCTGTTTTTATCCATGGACGGAGTCTCTGGCCTAGAGGATGGAGTTCATTCTATTTTCCCTCAGACCGTTGTACAGCGCTGCATAGTTCATCTGATTAGGAACTCCACCAAATATATCCCATCAAAGCATTTGAAGGCTTTCTGTGCTGACTGTAAAGCCATGTATGGAGCTCTGAACCTGGAATTAGCTGAAGCAGCATTTGAAGCGCTAAAAGACAAATGGGGAAAAGATTACCCAGGAGCAATAAAAGTTTGGGAGAATAACTTTAACCACGTACGACAGCTCTTTAATTACCCATCAGATATACGTAGGGTTATGTATACCACCAATGCAATTGAATCGTAACTGGTAAATATTTCTCCCTCTTTTTAACTCATTGAAAAAGATAATATTTGTGGTGTCCATTAAAAAGGAGAAATTTTATGGCACCATTTACAAGATTACATCGATCTCTGTGCAAGCTCTATAGGTTCTAACCTAAGATCATTAAAAAGACTGTTAAATGCCTTTTTACTGCTTACATTCATTGGTGAAGGTTCAATCGATCTCAATAACAAGGATAAGGCGAAACTTCTTTTTGCAGCACTGTGTCTGCAACAATACAATGAGAAGATCTACAACCTCATAGTGTCTCATTGTAAATGCGATCTGAATGATGAGGCTCAAGTTAAGATTTGTATATCTGATTTATACAATCTTCTATGTGCACTAAGCGATGAAGAGGTGAATTGCAATGACATCAATTATGTCGAAGGGACTGATCTTTTAACTGATGATCTAGATCTATATCGAAAGTCTTTTTGTGATTTTTTCTTAAAAACAGCTAAGATTGAAATTTCAGAGAAAGTCGATAATGATGAAAGTGACGGTAGTTCTTCTCATGATATCAGTGATAATAATAAAATAGCTTTGAATCATTTTATTGAGACTTCAGCTTTTTCGATCATAACGGCATCTGATTCTCACGGTAAAGATAACAGTAGTCAATATGCTGGTAATTACACTAAATCACAGTTGAAATTTATCCAATTATGGAATGAATTTAGTAATATTTCGTATAGGAATTCAGAGTTTTCTCGCACTTTTACGAAAATTAAACCTCAAACATGTAGTTGGGTAGAACTCGGTGCAGGAATGAGCAAAATTGGTAATATTTCAGTAACCTTGTACCCTTCAAGAAGATTTATAAAAGTTACGTTCAAAAAGCTTTATGATTGCATTGAGTGGACTGAGATTTTAAGAGATCAAGACTCTATCTTGCAAAAACTTGGAAAAGATACTAAGTATCAAAGTTCAGAAAAAAACAAAAATGAGATAGATCAAATCAACAGGTTTATCGGAGTAAACTTTGCAAATAATGATGAGAGAGAAATCGTTTTTGCAGAAGTTGCAAGATACATTGTAGCTTTGAGAAATGTTGTGGTTTCCTATATAAAGTAAGTAGCATAATCTTATGATTTTAGTGTAGCATTATTGCTAAACAGAAAAATACAATATGTTTATCGTTCACTCTCTAAATTTAACCAAAATAGCTTAAAATTCTGTTTCCTAGAACAGCTTAAAGTCTTTGGTAAGAGATCAGATCAATTTATAAATTTAACAGAACATAAATATGTCAAAATTAGTATCAATAATTATCCCTTGTTTCAATCAAGAAAAGTTCATCACAGATGCGATCATGTCGGCTGAAAACCAGACCTATAAAGATATCGAAATTGTTTTTATAGATGATTGCTCAACAGATGGTTCCCTTGAAGTAGTGAACGAATTAAAGAAAAAGTATACCAATATTGTTGTTTTAAAAAATGAGACTAATCTTGGTGTAGTAGATTCTAGAAATAAAGCTATTGACGTTGCCAAAGGTTTCTATATTCTACCTTTAGATGGTGATGATACTATTGAGCCTACATATATTGAAGAAGCTGTTAAGGTCTTTGATGAAAAGCCTGACGTCGGCTTTGTTTACTGTAAAACTAGAATTTTCGGCGCAGTAAACGAGGATTTGAATCTTCCAAAATTTAACAAAGAGAGTTTCATTTTCCATAATTGTATTGTAAACAGCGCATTATATAGAAAGTCGGACTTTATCAAACTAGGTAAATACAAGTCTTACAAGTACAATTTGACTGAGGATTACGATCTATGGTTGTCTTTTGTAGAGGCGGGGTTGCTTCCTTATAGAATTGATGAAGTTCTTTTTAACTATAGAAAATTTGAAAATGGATCTAGAACTCAGTTAAATGCAAAAGATCCTTATTTTGCTAGACGTGAGTTATTGTTACACCATACAAAACTTTACGCCGACAGCAGAGAATGTATTTCAAGAATATTTGATCCTGAATATAAGGCAAATTTCTATAAAAAAGATAAGAAAATCAAAAAGTATAAAAAGCTATGTTTAGTTGAGTCTGCTTTTATCTTCATTCTTGGACTATTAGTCATTTATTTATGTATGTTTTATTGACTTTAATGAATGTCTATAAGTTGTTGTCAAAAGATTTCAATTCAATATTAATTTCTAAATTGAGGATAAAATAATGTTGTCAATTATTATCCCCACAATGCAAAAAGATCTTGAAGTTCTAAATAAGCTGTTGTTAGAACTAGATGGTGATGATTCAGTAGGGGAAATTCTAGTTATTGATAATTCATGCAAAGGTTTTAAGACTGATTTAAAAAAAGTCAAAGTTTTTGCTCAAAAGGAAAATCTTTTTGTAAATCCCGCTTGGAATTTAGGTATTAAGTTATCTTCAAAAGATATTCCTTTCTTTGGAATTTTAAATGATGATATTATTTTTCCTAAGAATCTTTTTAATGCTGTAGATAAGTTCTTATCTACATCTGATGAAACAGTAGGTCTAGCCGGTATTGACTGTGCAACTAATACTCCTAAGTGTGAATTTGATACATATCCGGAAGATACAGAGATTAAGTTTGAAAAGTCTGATAAGATGGCTGGCTTTTGGGGATCAGCTTACTTTGGTAAGAAAGAGAACTATTTTGAAATACCAAATGAAATAAAGGTATTCTATGGTGATCATTTCCTTTTTAGAAGAAATCAGCAGGCAGGAAAACAAAACTATTTAATCACTAACCTTAAGGTTAAACACTTAGAGTCTTTGACATCTCATAGCTCAAAGTTTATTAAGAAACTTTTTAAGTCTGATAGAAAGTACTGTATTAAGTACGATGGTGTTGAGCATCAGCATCTGACATTACTACAAAGACTTTTCTCTTTAACTTATTATCATGAGCATTATGTGCTATGTCTTTTAGGTTTAAAGATGAAGTTTAAAGTTCATAAAAAATAATTGAGTTTTAGTTGCGTTCAAGTATAGCTACAGACTTTCTAGTTTTGTTTTTTTATTTATCTCAAAGTAAAGATAAAATGAGTTTTAAGAAGATTTTTTTGACAGTATTTATAGCTTATCTTTTGCTATTTCCTTTATATCTGCTTTCAATCTATCTTTATGATCCTAGCCATATTTTCAGAAATCCAGGCAATTTGTTTGCTAAAAGTATGAGATTGCAAGCAAGATCATATCTAAATGAAAATCAAAATGTTTCTGGAATAATTATTGGATCAAGCATGCTTGAGAACACTTCATCTGTAGATGCTAGTAAAAAGTTATTTCCAGATACTGATAACGTGTTTTTTAATCTCTCTTTAGAAGGTTCATCCTTTGTAGAGCGCAAGTTAGTTCTAAATTATGCTTTTGCAAGTCATGATATCAAAAAAGTAATATATTCTATCGATTTAGCACCTCTTCATTTTGCTCCCAAAACAAATGATGATTGGCAAAAACTATATGATAGTAATCCTTTTAATGATTTTCTTATTTACCTTAGAAAGGAGCCTTTGCAGTGCCTGTTAACCTTGTCTAAAAGCAAAAATTGTATTGGCTCAAAAGTTGGATTGGATAGACCCTCTGCTTGGATTATTGATCCAAAATATGCAAATACTTTTAATGGACTATGCTCATGGCCTATAAAGTCAAAAATTCTTCTAAAAGACAGTTTGTATAATTATCAAAAATCAAATGCCATAAATAGTTATAATCTTGCATACCAAATCAAATATACTGAGGATAATGTTTTCTCACTTACTGATAAGCACAATAAAACAGAGTTCTATTTTGTAGTGCCACCATATTCTGCTCTGTACTATAAAATTAAGTTATCAGCTGCAAAAAATGAGTATGATTGGACACGTAATTTCTTAAAATATTTCGTCTCTGAATGTGATAAAAGATCAAACTGTCATTTATATGGATTTGATGATCAAGCATTTATTTCAGATTTAAAGAATTATAAAGATCCTATGCATTATTCTGATAAAATTAATTCTTTAATGATTGATTCCATTGCAAATCAAGAGAATGAGATCAATGCGAATAATCTCAATGATTACTTAGAAAAATCTGAGTCAATTGTAGAGAATTTTGATATTGAAAAAGTGAAAAAAGAACTTTCATCATGTGTGGATTAGTAGTTCTGTCTTAATTGCTATAAGATTTCTTTAGATGGATGAGCTTTGTGTTGTGGTAGCTCCGATAAACAGGAATAAATTTTAGTAATGGTCTTTGCAAGTTTACCTTTTATCTTTTTTATTCTCCCTTTATTTCTTACTTTAGATTTTTTATCTCAAAAGAAAAATCTAATTAGAAATTTCTTCATTATCCTAGTAAGTTTATTCTTCTATGTTTTTGATGGTGGTACTCACTCATTAAAGATCTTGTTAGCTTATGGAGTATTAAATTTCTTTTTGGGCTATATCTTAGAGATTATAAAATCAAAAAATCATATTTTAAAAAATTTAACTTTAATCTTATTTGTTGCAATTAACTTACTGGCTCTAGTTTTCTATAA
>ERZ1034992.253-NODE-253-length-33503-cov-170.354610_pt1 | contig 33503 bp, 42 predicted proteins | sample MGYA00520695_ERZ1034992 | MGnify/ENA primary metagenome ERZ1034992 (study PRJEB33766, sample SAMN09781778) | gut metagenome | biome: gut microbiome | host: Homo sapiens | place: Madagascar | study: EMG produced TPA metagenomics assembly of the PRJNA485056 data...
TAAATTCCAAATAAATTATATTTTTATAAAAAAATGAAAATCGTATTTTGAAGATTTTGGAGCGATGACTAACCTATCTGGGCGGGTCCGTTGGCTTCTGCCTTCTTTGGCTTTGCCCAATCGATGTAACGCTTCATGGCTTCGTCCATGCTCTGCTGTTCACTCTTGGGAGCTTCTTTCTTTTTTTCTCCCCAAAGACGGTGAGCAATATCATCCAAGCACCACTGCCAATCGTCTCGAAGGGTGATAACCTTGGAGCTTGGCATGATGGTGACATCTGCCTTTGGTGGGTCAACATGCTTTGTGTTGCCATCCTTATCGGTCTCTTCCTTGGTGTAGATAGAGGAGAATGGTACATTATTGTCGTTAAGAAACTTTTCCACATCCTCCTTCTTGTTGTCACAGAGAAGGATGCAGACGGAAACCTTATTCTTCTTCAAGGTGGTGAGGGCTTCTTTCGCCTTGCCTACCAGGGAGAGGTTGCCTTTATCATCCTTGGTGATGACGCAGGCTTCGTGAACATTGATTGATTTACTCATACTATCTAATATATTAGAAATTCTACATTTAAAAGAATTGCGGAACAAAAATAAGGGGAAAATATGAGAAAGTAATGTTAAGTTGCGCAACTTATCACTAAGAAGTGAGAAAAAGGTGGTATTTTTGGCGAAAAATTAAGAATTATGCCAGATAATCGTGTTATAAATGATATTTCGAACTATGCCGAGCCTGGACCTGACTCCCTTGAGGGAGTGAGCAGGGAGCGGTTTGCCCAGACGGACAGCAACCTTCGGCTGATAGAATGGGCTTGCCAATACTTCTATGATGGTGCAGAACTGAGAAAGAAGTGGAAGCGAGCGCAAGACTTCGTGATGGGAAGACAGTTGGAAGAGCTGATAGAATGGAACGGAAGAAAGATTACCATCCGGCAGTATATGGAACTGAAAGGTATGCCAATACTGGAATACGATGTAATCGGAGACAAACTTCTTTCGCTCGTTGGTCTTGTGCGCCAGCAGCGCAGTACTGCTACATGTAGTGCCGTGGATCCAAACGAAGAAGACTATATCAGTTTCTTCAATGAATATCTTCGTCAGAACGACAACTTGAACGACAGGCAAGAGTTAGATGCGAGAATGTTCTATGCCTTCTGTGTCTTCGCCTTTGTCGGAATGAAAACCTATTATGGCAGAAGGGATGGCAAAAATGGCATCTTTGACTATTCAGTAGACATCTTTAAGCTAGCTTTACCACCTTTCTTTAAGTATGACCTGAGCGATGTGGAATTTATTGCTGAGGCTCATGATTTGACTTGGCGTGAGATTATTGCTACCTTTACAAATGGAAGCAAGGAAGAGGTTAATAAACTCAGTGAGATCTATCTACAGACGCAGCATCATTTTGCGCCCGAACAGACTTATCACCCGACTGGTGAAGCCCAGTATGCCGGAATAGATGATTTCACCCATTCTTCAGTAGTAGGCAAGTACCGGGTATTGGAAATCTGGACAAAAGAAACCAGACCAGCCATTTGGGTACATGACTGGGAGAGTGGAGATTGCGGCTATGCTTCTCCTGATCAGCGAGCCTTCTATGAGGATAAGAAGCGCAAAATAGAGGAATCCAACATCATGAAAGATGAAAATGGCCTACCTGTGCTCGATGAGAATGGTGAGCCTATCTACTATGTAGACCCTTCTGAACTTAAGACCATCGAAATTAAGGATGAGGCTGAAACCTACTGGTTCAGAAGATACCTTACCCCGAATGGCTATCTGCTGGATGCCAGGGAATCGCCCTACTATGTGCTGAGAGACGGTTTCAGAACTTCCATCATGCCATATACCTTCGTGGCTTATCCTTGCCTGAATGGTGAGATAAGAAGTTTCTCTATGCGTGCCGAGAACAACCAGCGCACCTTGAACCATTATATGATGATGATTAATTTTATCGTGGCCAATGGTGCCAAGGGTACGATGCTTGTGGACGAAAATGCTCTGAGCGAGAAACAGAGCATCGATGAAATGCAGGTGAACTATACCAAGACAGATGGTTTTATCTTATGGAACTCCAAGAATGGAGGTAAGCCACCGCAGACACTGGTCAACAAGAGTATTCCGGCAGGTGTTGACTTCATGATAAGCTTTGCGAAGACGATGGCAAGCGAGGGAACCGGTGTGCAGGGTGCTCTTCAAGGACAGCACCGGAATACCAGCGGTAAGCAATATCAGTTGGAAAGAGAATCATCATCTACCACCATACAGGACTTTGTTGAGAGTTTCAACAACTTTAAGGTACGTGTGGCCAAGAAGAAACTTTACCTGATACAGGAATTTTGTACCGATGCTGACAGCGTGAAACTGACAGGTGATGAATTTGAAATTCACTTCAATTCTGATACCATGAGGGATATGGATCTGGACGTAGCCATCGACCTGGATGCTTACAGCCCAATCATCAGAGCCACGAACAACGATATGGCTTGGAACTTCATGACTAGCGGTAAGATGGATCCATATACGATGCTTACAGTAGGGCAATTCCCTGGTACGAGCAGAATGAGGAAGTACTTCAAGGAACAGTTGGAGAAGCTACAAGCCATGCAAGCGCAGCAGCAAGCGAATGGCGAAATGCCTACAGCAGGAGTTGAACAACAGCAGACTGGTACGCCTGCAGCACATCTGAAAGATGTAAACGATGGAGCAAATGATTTGGCAGCTCTTCCTTCGGCAGCTATGTAGAAAAGAAGTTCTTAGGTAATTCATAATATTGAACTAAATGTTGTTCAGTTCTTAGATTAGATTATTTTATTTTTTAGGTTTATTAGTTTTTTAAGGTTATTTGATTGTGAAGAGGAAGCCGTGATGGTCTCCTCTTCTTTTTGTTTAGTCAATACCATGTTTCTTCTTGTATATGCGTAACTTAAACATTGGGGTAGAAACTCGGTACATGTAGTATTCTTGCCATTGTTTCAACTTCTTGGCCCTAACCTTGTTGTCGGCATCGCAGCCGATGGCTCCCCATTTTGAAGAAGTATAGTAGTAGGAGGCAGCCTTGATGTCTTCTACGTTCTTGAAGTAGCGTGATGCCTTCCACTTGCCCATCTGGACTAATCTTCGATATGCAAGCATATCCTTTCTGTTAGGATCATATGTCATGATCGCAAAATCTTTATGCGACTGGTCGTAGAGCATGTAGAATCTTGGCGCACCACATTCTTTACACTTGGCAATGGTTGCCTTGACTCCTTTTTGCCACATGCGTGTGGCACGGAAGAGTTCGATACGAGTGACGATAGGCTGGTAGATGGCTATGAGCATCTTACGCAGCAGGTTTGAATAACTTTGTTTCATTTTTCTTTTTACTTTTAATTATTAACTTATATGGACAGGCGATAGAATCGCCTGGAACGGTGACTATACAGGAGACGAATCATGATGCTGGCTAGATAGAGGCTAGCTGCCACCACCTATTCCGGCCAAATCGGCTACTACTGGTGGGCGGTTGCGGAGGCGTTCACGCTCTATCTCTGCCTTTGACCTGAATGGAACGATTTCCGGTGCTGGCATATCTTTTTCCACGTAGAGAGCAATGGCGCGCGCCATGACACGGTCATCATGCTTTCCGGCTACGGCTCCATAGCAATCGTTCTGCTTGTAATAGAGGAAATAGGTACATTCGTCTATTGCCGCAAGTTCTCGCTCCATATAGCCACCATCACGGATGATGCGGGCCATGGTCTTCACTACTGCCACCTTGGTTGCCTTGTTGGTATTGAATCCCCATTTCATTTCGATATTCTTCACCTTCTTCAGTTTGGACTGGGAGGCACTATACAGGTTGTCGTAGAGTGGGAGGAGGATAGGGAAGAACAACTCTGACTGATTACCCTCAGTATTGTTCATTCTCGAGTAGGCGGTATTGTTCTCTATGACCAGATAAGCATCATTATAGAAATGGGCTATCTGGGCGCAGCGCATAGCCAACTGATCGGCATCGCAGTGACCATGCCATTCTGCTACGATTTCCGGTACACCACCATAGATTTCATCGTAGCGGTCAAGGACTACAATATCTGAGAAGTCGGAGGTTTTATGTGAACCACCAATATCGCAGGCTACAACGTAACGGTGCTTGACAATCTCGGAGTTATCGGGTCCAGCCCAAACTTTGAGAGGTCCACCAGCACGCTCTACGAAACGGATGTTGTTCATGCAAGCAGGGTCGGCTGCATCGTAGGAATCTCCCTCGATGTCGCCCACCATGATAGGCTCGATACCCTTGCAGTCCTCTTCCATTTCCTTCAACTTGTATGGATCGAAGACTGTAGTACCTGAGAAGAGGAAGGCTTCTACATCATCAGAAGGGAACTCCTGACGCATATCGTCAAGAGTCTCATACTCCTTGGACTTCTCAATGTACCAATGGATGCCCTCGAAAGATGCGCCTTTACATTCGTAGAGCCACCAATAGTACTTACCATGACCTTGCTCGTCATTGCGATTCTTCCACAGCCAGATGGCGAAATCGGCACGTTCATCCTCGGAAGCAAATGGCAATATATATTTTTCAATTTCGAACCATGCCACGAAGACAGGAGTAAATGCTGACAGAGGTTTTCCATCCTTATCCACGGAGTTGGCTACTACCCAAGCATCATGGAACTCGTTTTCTCGTCCGTTAGGGGTGGATTCACGGACAATGAAGGTAAGAGGGTCTGGCTGGATAGATGAAGAAGCAGCCTTGATAACCTTTGCTGGCGTCCACTCTGTAGTATTCGGGAAGAAGGCTTCCTCGGTGATATGCGCAAGGGCAGCATCACCGGAACGACAGGACTCAGGGTTACGAGCCGAACCTGTTTGAATTTTGCAGGAACGAGGGATTAAGTACTTGATGTTCTGAATTGTGCCAGAAGTCTTCAACTTGCGAGTATCAGACTTGAATGGTTGACCGATGTCGTAGAAGAGCCATGTAGGGATAGCGTTGATAAGTTTCTCGTACATATCGAACACCTGGGTAGCAGAAGAAGACTGGTGACCCACGATGTTACTATTCCAGTTGGTCTTCCAAAAGATCTGTAACCATGCCATGTAGATGTCGGTGAGGGTAGAACCACCCCATTGGCGGCACTTCAAGAGAATGACACGGATATAGTGGTACTGACTATGAAGGCGCAACTGTTCGAAGACCTTGGCTAGTTTAATCTGGGCATTGCGAAGAAGAAAAGGTATATCTTCGCCACCATCCTTGTTCTTGATTCGGGCATAGGCATAGGCGAAGAAATAGAAATCGTGCTTACAGCGCAGGCGGATGAGATACCGGAAGACTGCATCACGAGCCTTCTCTTGGTCGAAGTCGGGCATGTACTTTTCGCAGAAGGCCTCTATGGATCCACACTTGATGATGGCGCAGAACTTCTTTTCCTTCAACATTTCCACTGGGAGCCAGAGCTTCTTTCCATTCAGAAAATCAGTGATGACGCATTCGAATCGAAGTCCAGGGGCATTCTCTCCTGTAATGGGACGATAACTAGCGAGGAGACTTTTGAGTCTTCTCTTATCTTCTGCAAGAATCTCTTTGAGCTTCTTATCAGAAATCTGCTGCTGAGGTCGAACCTTTAAGGAGGATTTTGCTACTGGCATTCGTTATATATAATAATGTTAAGTGTTGAATGTTAAATGTTAAGTGTGTTGGCATGTCGGATAAATCTCTCTGCCTTGGCATAGATGAAACCTAAACAGAATAGAACTATGTGGAAGATACCAGCTATGTAAGGGAGAAGGAAACCTATAGCCATACCGAGCATCATCTGCCAGAAGTAGATGCGGTGATACCGATAATACCATTGCGCAGAGAATCCCATGAAGAAAGAAATCAATACGGATGCACCCAATACAGGTAATGCCGGATAGTATATGAACGACACCAAGACGGAGCAGAGCCATGCTGCCAGTAGGCGATGGAAACGGAACTGATGATGAACCATCAATATGCACCAGCCGTTGATACCCCAGTGTATAAAGTTGGCATGACCGAACATATAGGCGAAATGGGTGTATAATGGCGATGATGGAGACACAGCCAGCGAGGCATGAAGTGGAATGATGAAAGCCATCATGAGGATGATGATAAGTGTAATATATAATGTACGCATAATGGAAGTGATTTATCGAGTTATGAATGATGTTTTCTTATTGCGGAAATAATTGTTTATTTTCATTTGGATGTAGCGTGGAGCCATACCCAAATTGGGCGCAGGAAGATCCAGGCATACATACACAAGATTTTTGGTATTGTATTCCTTGTATTGATCCATCTGCCGGAGACGCAAGAAATCCTGATAGAAATCTTCAAAGAGTTTTTCTTTCATGGCTTGGTATTTGCCGAATTTAGGCTTTTCCCCTTTGATGCGTTTACATACATACCGATATGCTGTGCTATCGGCAAGATAATAGCAAGAGGCAGGCATCTTGGCGATGTAATCGCATATCTTAGCCATGGTGGTAGGATATTCTACCATCCTCTTGGCCTTACGAAAGAGCAGATACATTTCTTGATCTCTTTTAAGGTAAATTTCGGATATGGAATTTAGATGTTTCATACCAGCAAAATTAATTCATCAAGATGCAGAACTTATCACATAGTAATGCGAAATTTTCCTTAATTTAGCACACAAATATTAAAAATGAATATTTATGGCAAAAGAAACTATTGATAATCAGAAAGTTAAGTCAAAGCGAGATTCTTTCAGAGAGCGTCTTGCTCAGCGTTATCCGGACTTGAATATGGACGATGATGAGGCTGTTTATGGTCAACTTTCGACCGATTACGACCAGTATGACCAGAATAAGCAGAAAATGGATGACTTCAATAAAATGCTGCAATCCAACCCTCATGCTCCAAGTCTGGTGACAGGTCTTGTGACCAAGAAAAATGCCGATGGCAGCGACTTCAATTTTATCGATTTCATTATTGATGAAATGGGGCAGGACTATGTTGATGCCATCAATGGTGACGAGAAGGCTAAAGCACGCTTGAAAGCTAGCGAGAAAGAGAAACTTGAAGCCAGCGAGAAACTAGCAAAGGACAATGAGCAACTTGCTGCCAATATGGAGCTGGAAGATGCCGAACTTGACGCTGCTATTAAAGAAGCGAAATTGAAGCCTGAGGCGATTACCGATTTGATAGCATGGCTTTACAAGCGTAGCGATGATGGCGAGGATCACGATGATGATGGCTTCGTATGGCGTGCAGCTCGGTATGGCTTGAAGAAGGAAGACTTCTTGCGCCTCTTCCAGATAAAGGACTTCGACAAGGCCGTGGCTGATGCAGAAGAGCGAGGCTATAAGCGTGGAAAAAACGAGAAGATAGACCAGCAGAGGCAGCTTCACGATGGGAAACAAGGTGGTAAGAAGAACATCAACATTGATGGTGGCGGTGGTGCTCCTTCACTCCCAAAAGAGAAGAGCCGTACAGAACAGGTGTACAGCAAAATGGTTGGAATGTAGAATTAGAAATTTATAATTAATAATTTTAAATGTATAGATTATGAAACAGTTTAAGAAATGGTTTGGTTTCATGATGGCGATGCTCGTCATGATCCTTAGTGGTGGAAGTTCTTATGCGATGGCAGAAAATCCTCCTGCTATTCCATCTGGTGAAGGTGGTGGTGGACCGACTGGTCCTTTGGATGGTCCCGGTGTAGGTGGCTCTGGTCCTCAGTGGCAGGGTGGTAGTCAGGAGACACAGGAAAATATGGGCAACTGGGACTACTATGTTGCTCATGTTAACCCAACAGTCGTAGAGATGAAGTTGGAGAGTTGTCCTATTGATCAGATTTTACGTGCATCCAAGAAGATGACTCCTATCGACTCTGTTCGAGTAGAATACTATTCTATCGGTCAGAAGCCTATCATGTCAAAACTTACTACTCAGGTTAATAAGCAAACCAATGGTAACTCTGTAACCTTCGTGGTAGAAAATCCGTCAGCTTTCGATAATGGTGATGTTATTATGGTAGATGACATCTATGGCTATGATGAGACAGGTACGAATAAGAGTACTTTGATTCCTCTTCAGTTCCGTGTAATCAGCCATGATAATGACAATAACCCTATTGCCTACGCTCTGAACGGAAAGAAAAACCCTTCGCGCGGCAACCGTGACTTTGAAGACAATATTCCGGTAGGTACAATTCTGATGCGCCTTGGAAGAGCCGCAGGCGAGAAAGAGGTTGAAACTGGTAGCTATTACTCTATGCCAGATAAGAGCTTCCAGTATTGCCAGCGATTTATCATGCAGGTTGAGGAGTCTCTTATCAACCGCATGAGTAAGACTCAGGTAAAATGGGACTTCACACGACAGGAAAAAATGGCTATGGACGATATGCGTTATGGTCAGGAGCGAAGTGGTCTGTTCGGTGTAAAGAGTATGTCGAATGGTGGCGAGAAAGTTGGTTTGACCTATACCATGGGCGGTATTTACTGGGAAGCAGGCAAGGACTTGCAGATTGGCCATTGGGCTGTCAAGAAAGATGAGAATGGTGAAATTGTAAAGGCAAAGGTAAAAGTACCTAAGCCAGGTGGTACCGATGGCGAAACTGTAGAGCAGGAAAAAACAGTATATGAGTATGTGATCAGCGAGAAGGAACTTTCTGCTTTTATTGCAGCAGTATTGAAGGGTGCTGGTAACTCTAGCCGTACCAAACTTCTCTTCGTTGACAACTTGATCTATCAGGCATTTGCTAACCTTCGCTCTAACAAGCGTATCATTACCCAGACCGAAAAGGACTATCAGGGTTGGAAACTTGATTTTGAGAAGTTCGAGAGCATGGGTACAAAGATTCTGATTTATCGTCACGATGCTTTTAACTCCTGGGGTATGGATGGTAGAGCGTTCTTGCTGGATGCTCGTTATCTTGACAAATACGTATTCGGTGTGTGGAGTAGAAATGAGTTTAACGCTAAGGATCTCTTGATTCGTAACACTGCAGGTGTTGTGATGGAGGAGTATAGCTGCTGGGTACTGACCTTCCCCGATGCTCATGCGCGTGTAGCCCGGCCAGTCTTCACTGGTGATGGCGTTACAGATGAGCAGATTCTGGAGGCAGCGTAATCATCGTATAGGAAACTGATAGTTTTCTACATATATCAATCTAGGGGATAGTTGAGGCTAATGCAGTCTCACTATCCCTTCTCACCATAAACACAAATAGATATGTATAGATTTGTAGCTAAGAGCATGCTCATTTTTGTGGTGACTCTGCCGAGCGGACTGATCAAGAACATTGAGTTTGAGCGGTGCAGCAACGATGCCTATTCGTACATTACGGATAACAAGCAGGTGGCAGAATGCATCAGGAAACATCCTCTTACGAAGGCAGGCCGTATCATTGATGAGAGCCAGCCGGAGGAAGTGCAGATTCAGCAACAAAAAGAAGAGCAGGTGAAGGACGAGAATGCCCTTCATTTCGAGAACATCACCAAGGCAAAAAATTATCTCCAGAAGACATATAAGGTAGATGTAAGGAAACTGAAATCACCTGAGAGTGTGAAGGAGAAGGCTAAAGAGCTGGGTGTGGTGATTGAGTTTTAGTTTGTAGTTTATAATTTTTAATAGGTTTCTTGCTTATGGAAGTTCTTATGAGTGACCTTGTGAAGGAAATGCGCATAGCTATGGACGAAGTAATCCATGATGAGGTGAATGACATCATTACGGATGATTCGGACACGGAAATGAAGCAAGCCATTGAAACGGCAGCTCAACAGATTCTGCTGCAAGCACCAGCGCAAATGATTCTCCCCAAAAGAGTGGCTGTTTCGCTGAACAAAAGCGGCAAGCAGGATTATGATGCCATCCAAACCCAATTTTCGGATGGGCATGGTTGTCTGACTATTCCAGAAGACTGGCTGAGACTGGTAGAGTTGAGGCTACGAAGCTGGCAAAGCACGCTGACTATGCTGATGGAACCAGGAAGCAAGGAGGCTCAGATGCAAGCCTCACGGTGGACCAGGGGAACGCCCCAGAAACCAAAGGGCATGATTACCACATCGCCAACTACAGGAAAGCGAGTGCTGATGTACTGGACTGCCGGAAGGTATGATGCCAACCATGCACCTGTTGGAGCTGTATATAATCATGAGGTTGAACTGTTCACGTATATCCCTTATCAAAAGTTAGAGGATGTGTATTCTACTGTTACTGGGCATGAAAACGAAGTGGCCGACCAGAAGATCATCCTTTCCCTGACAGATGAATGCAAGAAATATCTTATCTATCGTGCCATCAGCATCTTCCTGGTAAGTAAAAAGGAAAGCGATTTGGCAGAAAAGTATAACCAATTATCTCAAATATAATATTTTATGGCTAACGATATTAATAAAGAAGATCCTCACTACAAGGGGGAATTTGACAGCATCTATGAGGTGAACCGAAAGTACCCTACTGGTGGTGTTGCTGGTGACTTTGTGGTGATAGAAGGTTGGGCTCATTACTGGAATGCAGACAGAGGAACTTGGTGTGTAAATGCCGAGAGGGATAGCTACTGGGATGAGTTGATGACGAATATCCTGGAGAAGTTTAAGCTCGTAAGAGGTGCTACGTATATGGGCGTGGCTAGTCTTGACACTGTGCCAGCAAAGGTTATTGGTGCCAAGATGTATTATTTTGCGACCGTGGCTGGTACGTATAAAAACTTTGGTGATCTCGTAGTTCCTCAGGGTATCAATGTGCTCTATTCAGAGAATGGCAGCAGCTGGGTAAACTCAACCTTGCTGGAAGTGGCTCAGGAGTTGGGCGTGAGCACCAAGAAGGTTGTAAGTCAGAAGGCATTGAATGATGCTTTGAATCTTAAGGCTAACCAGAGTTCTGTGAATGAGGCATTGGCAAAGAAGGCTGACAAGGAAGAAATGAACCGTCTCCTGACGACAAAAGCTAATACTGCTGATGTTGACACAAAGTTTACAGAAGAGAAGAAGCGTGTTGATGCCGAACTTGATAAGAAGGCGAATGCCGAGGAAGTGGCTTCTAAGTTTACAGCGGAAGCTGCTAGGGTTAATGCTGAACTGGAAAAGAAAGCTAATGATGAAGAGGTGAAGCAATCGTTTTTAGAGCAGACCGCCAAGAATACCGCACAAGATGCCGAGATAGCCAAGAAGGCGAATGCGGAGGATGTTAATAATTCCATGCAAAAACTTGACCAGAAGTTGAACAGAAACCTTCTCGCCATCGAGTTTGACGATAGTACTGGCGAGCTGAATGCTATTCTAGGACAGGACACTACTATTAAGTCGGTGGAAACAGATGAGGATGGAAACGTAATCATAGAACAAGAAATTTCATAAAATTAATTATATGGCAACGACAAAATTAAACATCGGTAAGATTCCTATTTCAAAGGGAGAGTACCAGGAGGGCACTGCCTACCAGCGTCTGAATCAGGTGACCATGCTTGGCTCAACGTACCAGAGCAAGATTGGCAACAATACGTCTGCTCCGGCCCAGATGGGAGCGGACGGAGCCGTTGAGAACATCAACACGGACAAGTGGCTTTGCATTGCGGTTGGAAACGTTTCAGCCGCAAGAAAAGTCGTGTACAATAACGAGACCAGCGGACTGGAGGCCGGAAACGTGCAGGAAGCCATTGATGAGGTGGGTTCCAAAGTCAGCGACTTATCAAGCGAGTTATCTAACATGTCTACCTTAGAAGGAGAATGGGGTGATGGCTATTATAACGAAGGTAAGTTGATTGAAAACTATCAGCCAGAGACTTATAGACACATTAAGTTTTATATAGCAAAATTTAGTTCAATAATCGTTAGTTGCACCAACGTTGCAGTTGATGCTGATAGCATTGTGCTGCTTGATAAAAATGAAAAAGTTCTGAAATTTTACAAATCCTCAGAAACAGGGAAGAAATTTAGTGATTTTCTAATTGAAGATGTAGGCATAGCTAGTTATGTAATAGTTAATGTTGAAAAAAGAGCAAATGCAAAAGTGTGTTGCAAAATATCATATTTGCAAAAAGCGATTAATGACAATTCAGATGAAATTAATAAAAATCACGAATTAATAGAAGGTAATTCAGATAAGATAAGCAAAATAGACGAAAATGCCTATATAACAGAGAAAATTTTAGAAGGAGAATGGGGTGATGGCTATTATAATGAAGGTAAGCTGATTGAAAGCTATCAGCCAGATACTTATAGACACAAATTTTTTAATGTTAACAAAATTGGTAAAGCAAAAATTAGTTGCACCAACGTTGCAGTTGATGCTGATAGCATTGTGCTGCTTGATAAAAATGAAAAAGTTTTATCATATTTAACGGCTTCTGAAACTGGAAAAATTATCAATAACTATGAGCTATCTATTTCTGATGGTGTTTACTATGTGGCTATCAATTGTGAGGCGAAAGCAAATGCGTATATTTCGATAAATACAAGTGGGTTATACAATAAATGTGATGAACAAATCATAGAGCAAGAAGTCAATCATGGCTATTCACATTTGGGATTTTACAATATGGCTTTCGCTAAAAAATATGATTACGCCTTAATGGTTGCTTATGGTCAATCTTTTGCTCAAGGCGGAGCAAGTCAGGGATGTGCTTCTTTAGAATCTCAAGAAGGGAATTTTATGTTAGATTTACAAACTATATCAACAGAAGACGTTGACGATTATTCTAATATAGGTCTTGTTCCTTTAAAAGCAAAATCTGTAAACAAGTTTGAATCACCTATCATCAGCATGACCAATAGTTTCTCTGCTTTATATAGACAAGTAAATTCAAATCAGAAGTTTATCGCTATTAGTGGAGGAAAATCTGGCGAAGTCATTGAAAACATAATGCCAGGTACTGAACCATATAATAGATTAAAAAAAGCATGTCAGAGAATATCTGAAATAGCATCACAAGAAGGTAAATCTGTTGGGGTAATCAGTATATTGATGATGCAGGGAGAGTCGAACTATTTCTCTTATGCAAAACATAATAAATCTGAATATAAGATTTATTTGATGCAATTAATTTCATCATTGAAGAACGATTTGAGGGAAATTTTCAGCCAAGAAGAATCACCTTCTGTTTTATTATACCAAACTGGTTACAAATGGTTGCAAAATTATTGGGAATTACCAGTAAGTCAGGCACAACTGGAATTGAGTCAAGAAATGCCAGAAGTTATACTAACAAACCCAGTATACCCTTTGACCTTTAATGAAAGTAATCATCCTAACTATAATGGTTATCGTTGGTTTGGGGAGTATGCAACAAAAAACTTGTGGCATGCAATGCAATATAATTTTAAATATGAGACAGTAAAAGTTAAAAGTATTGCTGTAATTAATGGCAACACAATCAAAATAGATGTTTTCGCACCAGTCCCTCCAATCCGTGTGAATACATACACTAGTGGTGCATTAAAAGACTTCGGGTTTGAAGTTAAGATAAATGGTGAAATTGCTGCAATTGATGATGTCCGCATTTCCAATAATACAATATTTATAACTGTAAATGGGAATTTAACTCACAAAATTGTAGAACTCACATATGCAGGAATCAATATGAATGGCAGTGGAAACATCTGTGATTCAGACAAATGGGTATCTTGGAGTAAATATGTTGAAGACGATGAAAAAAGTGAATATAATTCGTCTCCATTAAATTATCCAGTATCAAAAAGACCAAAAGATGAATATGGAAACAACATATTTGGAAGTAAATATCCAATGGAAAATTGGCTGACAAACTTTTACTATAATTTCAGCTTTCATTTATTGAGACATTATATTAGAATGAAACAAAATTACAAAGCAAGCGTCGGTGTTTTTAATATGCTGAATTTGGTCGTTAAATTTAGCTCTTCTAACAATAAAGTATGTACGGTTGATAATCAAGGAAACATAAGCGCAGTTGGAGTAGGTTACGCATATATTACAGCTTCTGTTTTATATAAAAACAATACGTATATTGATAATTGTGCTATTGTTGTTGATTGAAATCTAGAACTCTAAGTCGCTGACTTTGTAAATTAAAAATAAGACGATATGAAAAAGAAGCAATTACATGAAGCACTTGCAGTGCTTCTTACCAAATTATCATCGGCAAGGGACAATCCATTGCTGATGGATAACTACGTGGTTAAAGCCTTGCGCACGGTTCTTTTGTAATACAAAGAATCGGGCGAGCTTTATGACGCCTACAAGGAGCAGATACAATCCACCATGGAGAATGACAATCCTTGGATAGGTATGCTGATGAAATCGCTTGGCGATGATGCCTCCATCAAAGAGAGCATGACCGATGAAGCCATCGAAGGGATGGTAAACTCTATGTTAGGAGAATAAGCTATGAAGGATTGGACTGGAAATAGAAAGAGTACGTTCGTAACCTTGGGAGCATCCAATCACACGGACAAGGTGCGTGAGAGCAATGACTTTTACGCTACCGATCCTATAGCTATCGACAAACTAGTGAAAGCTATACAGCTTCCTCATAAGATTTGGGAGTGTGCTTGTGGTACTGGGTGTTTATCTGACAGATTGAAAGACTTTGAGCATGATGTTATCTCCACTGACCTTGTGGATAGAGGCTATGGGGGGGGCAAGCGATTTTTTGGTAACCACCGAACTGCCGAACGATTGTACTTGCATCCTTACCAATCCGCCATACAAGTATGCCCTGGATTTCATCAAGCACAGTTTGGAACTCCTTCCTGATGAAGGTCTTTGTGTCATGTTCTTGAAGACTACTTTTCTAGAAGGACAAAAGAGGTATGATGAGCTATTTAGCAAGCATCCACCTCAGTACGTTCTTCAATTCTCCCGAAGAGTGCTTTGCGCCAAGAACGGAGAGTTTCAGAGGATGAAGGACGGAGGAGGCAGCGCTGTAAGCTATGCTTGGTTCGTTTGGAAGAAAGGTTATCATGGTGATACTGTCATCAAGTGGATATAATATAATAAGGTGTAACTCTTGATAGGGCTACACCTTATTATATTATAGGTCAATAAATATCAGATGTACATAACAAATGAGCTGCAATCTGTATGATCGGAGGCCTTTCAAAAATAATTTGCTTACAGATTGTTACTTTAGCAAAGTTTAACTATAAGATATTGCGCAAAATGAATAAAAATGCGCAGAAAGTTGTAATTTTGCGCCAAATTCTTACTTTAAGAACTATAATTGTAATCAACAACTAAGAAAAGGAGGTTTTTTATGACACAAGAACAAGAAGCCGAAGTCCAACGGTTGATAAAGGACATTGATGTGACAGAACTGATGAATATGCTTAAGAAGCATGGTAATCGGTATAGCAGAAGAATATTGAAGTTTTTCAGATGGTTTTGTAAGTATGTGCCTATCATTATTATGTGCTTTCACGCTTATGGAATATGGGAGTTCTCTCAGCATCCCCGTGAGATGTTTATCCCCTATAATGAAAATATGCCTTGCTATATCTTTATTTATTTCATGGTTTACGTCCTGCCGATGGTGACGATACTGGCAAGTAGATTTTTCTTCTTGTGCCAGCGGTATCGCATTCCATTTATATACTTCTTAGGTATCAATGCGGCTCATATTGTAGAGTGGAATTGGTACACAACTAAAGATATGGTGGATTCCTGCTTTACGGTCATGGCCGTGACAGCTATATTCTATTTGTATAGCTTTGCTAAAATGTTTGTTAATGAAACGAAGATGGGCAGAAAGATTTGCTCCTGATAGAGAATGCTGGAGATAATCGGAGAATAACAGAGATTTTTAGGAATAATATTGAAAAAGAAGACTTATGAAGAAGGTACTGAATTATGATACCCTGGGATGGGCATTGAAATCATTGAGCGATGCTTGCTTTAAGGCAGCAGAACAGCAGAAGAATGGGGAGAAGGTTACGGCTTGCGGTATGAGCGATGACGATCTGGATAATCTTTGTGAACAGATTCCGTTCATGCTGAATCCTTATATGACTGCAGGTCAGGTAAAGAAGGAGGCTCATATCAGCGAATCTACTCTAAGAAGGGCCATTGCAGATGGGGAGCTGGAAAGCGTGGGGAACGCTGGTGACCATTCTCATTTCTTCAAGAAATGGGATGTTAAGGAGTTTATCAAGAAAAGACTGATACGAAACAAGTAGAAAAGGAGAGAGGCGAGAGATTGCTTCTCTCTTTTTTATGCTCTAAAACACACAATTTTTGCCTTAAATTATACACAATATTCTTGCGAAAATATACATACGATGGTTTTGATATGGGTCTATGTCATGTTAAAGCGTTGATAATCAGTTGATAAAAGATTTTTTGATAGAGTTATTAAAGAACTTGCCAGTTCCTCGTATCTTTGCACACGTAATCGGTTACATGTGTGAATAAACGAAATGTACAACTTTTATTTCTTTAGGAATTATGGCAGAAGAAGTAATTAAGACTACCTCTTGTTGCAACGATGCAATGATGGGTGGTTTGCTTGGAGCGATGGCAAATCGTGACAACAACAATCCTTTGGCAATGGCGGCTATGATGCGTGACCGTGACGATGCCGACATGTGGAACAATCCATTTGCCTACATGATGATGATGGGCGTGATGAAGTGGATGTATGGCGACAACTGGAACAACCGTGACAATGGCGCAGACGTGCAGCGTGCGGAGATTCAGAGTCAAATCGAGAGTTTGCGCAACCAGATGGCAGACAACCAGAACAGCAACTTGCTGATGGGTGCCATTCAGGGTAACGGCAACGACTTAAAGATGTTGGCAAGCAATCTGAACTGTGACTTCAACGCCTTGCAGAACTCTATCTGTGGCATCCAGGCAGGCATCCAGCAGCTTGGCGGTCAGGTAGGATTCTCGGCAGAGCGAGTAATCAACGCGATTTCACAAGGTGACTTGCAGATGACAATTGCGCTTAAGGATTGCTGCTGCCAGACGCAGCAGAACATTATCCGTATGGGTTATGAGAACCAGATGGGCCAGAAGGACATCATTAACCAGATGCAGCAGGGCTTTAGCTATACCAACACTGGTATAGAAAGAACTGCTTCGAATCTCGGTTTCCAGATGCAGCAAGACAAGTGTGACATCATCCGTGCAGGTGAGAACAACACCCAGCGTATCATCGATACCTTGACAGGCCATTGGAGCCAGGAGCAAGCCAACGAGATTCAGGACTTGAAGTTTAAGAACTCTCAGTTGCAGCAGAACATCTACTTTGCCAATCTGATGAATGGCGGTTGCGGATGTGGCGCAGGTGTAGCAGGTGGCTATCAGTAAAAAAGAGTAAAGAATGAAACAGAAGCGTAGTGGTATGAACAAGATTTCTCCAGTGGGATTGGCTACTACAGCATTGGTAGCCAACCAAGTTTCAGTCTTAGCTACTTACAATGAGAAGCTTTGCAGACCTTATTGCGTGAACGGCAACGTGCAGCCACAGGCAAGCATAACTTACAGTTATGATCAGCCTATCCTGAATGGTACAACGGTGTTTGTGCCTATCGTGGCAACAATCTCCATCATTTCGCCTGTAACAGGCAACAGAAACGTGATGAGAGCGCAGCCATTGATTTACACGGAAAGATGGGTAGCAGCCTTCCAAGGGCAGACAGCTCTGCCAACGGCTGTGACCATCACCAGTGTAGGAAGAACGCAAAAGGCTAACGATGTGGTATGCGGAAAGGCTAGAGGCCTTAGCATATACGACAGTCTAACCGTAGCATTGACTACTGCTTAGTATCATTATAGGGGGAAATGATGGATGGTTTGTTAGCCATCGTTTCCCTCGCATTATCCATTTAAAACGATACGATTATGATATTTAAAGATTTAAAGGCAGGTTTCCCAGTCTTTTTGTTTGACCGGGCGACTAGAAAATTCAAGCAGGGTAAGGTGATGAATACTCCAAGCCCTGATATTAGTGGTAGCAAACCCAACATGATGCCACAGATGCCTGGCATGCCAAACTTTGGCACCATGAACGTGAAGGTGAATGTTCAGACGGAAGACGGAAAGCAGTCAACCTATTCGGTAGTTGATACTGAGCAAACAGCATACAGCGACACCCTTGTAATCTCTTGTAGTAAGGAGAGTATCATCAACGAGGTAAACGCATTGAAGAACCAAGCCAATGACATCATCAATAAGATGCCGGACTTCCAGCAGACCGTAAAGGACTGTGATCAACTTCTCTCAGAGTTGGACACATCATTTCGTGACCAGCAGAGAACAAATCAACGGCTCGACAACATGGAAAACAAGTTGGACGAGATTTTCAAATACGTCAAATCACAAAAACAAGAATGATATGAACTTAGTAGAACTTATCACAAAATATCAGAGTGACGCCACACCGGAACAGATGGTGAAGGTTACCAAAATCATCGGCAAGTTTGTGGCGATGCATGCCGAGGAAAATGACCTTCTGAAACTCTATAAGGAGATTTATGGGGTTGTGGGTAACGGTCACTTCAACGACTTCTTTGCTGATGTTCAGATCAAGAAGATGGTGTTTGAGGATGACAATGATGTAGAGCATCGCGCTCCTTACTTCACCATGGGAAAAGCGCAGGAGATCTATGAGACGGTGAAGGACGAAATCAAACCTTACAACCAATGGGATTTTGCCGTGGTGCTGAACATGATCTACTCTGACAACTATAATCTGATGAAGAAATGGTTCCCGGAGGACAGCGAAGAGCAGTTGATGGATAAAATGGTGGATCTTGCCGTAAATTGGCTAAGGGATGATGATAACCCTTATGGCCATTGTAAGGCTTGGGGGTACTTCAATCATTGAAATGTTAAGTGTTAAATGTTAACTTTGTGGGAAATTCCATAATTACTAGAGATATATAAAAGAAAACTATCAGAAGAAGAGAATGCAGGCAGAAAATGGGCTTGTGTTCTCTTTTTTCGTATAAGTTGCGCAACTTATCACAGAAAACCGGGAATGATGGCTTATATTTGCATCGTTTCCATAACGGAGTGGGGACGGATAAATGAAAAAGAAAATGAATGATATTCGAGGTTACTTATTTGGGGCGATATGGACTTTTCTGAGTCTGCTGGTCCCTATCAGGGATTTTATGATTGCCATGATGGTATTATTTGGGCTGAACCTGGTGTTTGGCATTGTGGCAGCAGTATTTAATAGCGAAGAATGGAGCTGGAAGAAATTCGGGATGTTCTTTGTCTGTTGTGCAGTGTTCTTTGTGACGGTGGCAGCTCTGTTCATTATCGGGCACTTCCTACACTCGGACACCGAGGCTCTGTTTTGCGTAAAATGGGTATGCATAGCAGCTACTTATCTGTTCGGAACCAATATCCTGAAGAATCTGAGGCGCATGCTGGTCCCTGGGACACCGTTTTATAAACTGGTGGACTATGCCTATTATGCTCTTACTCTAGGATTCGTAGAGAAATTCCCGATGTTTAAGAGATACCAAGAATATAAAAACAATAAAGAAAATGGAAATGAAGGAAATAACTAAGGAGCAGATACTGAAGATTATGCCGAATGCGAAAAATAGGGTAGATAAATATTTGCCTTATTTCAACGAATTGGCAGAGAAGTATCACATCAATACAAAATTACGATGGGCACATTTCCTTGCCCAAATAGCGCATGAAAGCGGTGAACTTCTTTATACACATGAACTAGGAAAGAACTCTTATTTCACGAAGTATGAGAAGGGATCACTTGGAAAGAAGCTTGGCAACACGCATGAGGGCGATGGTGCCAAGTATAAGGGCAGAGGCTTCATCCAGTTGACCGGCCGAAGTAACTACTCAATATTCCAGGCCTACAGTATGCAGCCTGTGTTGGAGCATCCGGAGTTGCTGGAACAGCCGGAACTTTGCGTTGACGTATCGATGTGGTTCTGGGAGGCGCATGGGCTGAACGAACTGGCTGATGCGGATAATGTGTTGAGAATTACGAAAAAGATAAATGGAGGCACAAATGGACTGGTTAGCAGAAAGAAGTATCTTGCCAGGGCTATGGTTGCCTTATAAACAGAATAGCTTATGAAATCGAAACATTTAATTATCTATCTGTTTGTATGGATAGCATATTTCTCGATGTTGTTTCTTACGAGTTGTAAGACGAAGACAGTGACGCAGGAACATTATATTACGGACCAAACAAAGAACAAAAGTTTGGATGCCTCCTGGCAGGAACGATTTATCTCTGCTTTTGAGCAGATGGCAAATAGCAGGATCCAGGAGCACGAAACAGCTGTCAAGGAAACTACACATACAAAGGATAGTACTTCAACCACTGTAGACCAGAATGGAAAGCCTATCAAGACTGAGTCTTGGCACTCTGTTGTGACCAACAGGAACACAAAAGAGGTGCTGAGGCTAAAGGATTCCATCAATATTATATCTAAGAAGGTAGATAAATATCAACTTCTTATGGTTCAAAAAGATTCGCTGATTCGGTTAAAGCAAGACTCTATCAACATTATGAGGCGAGAACTAACAAAGAATGAGCAGCGACTTGTGACTATAGGGAAGGTAAGTCTTGGCGCGTTAATAGGTATTATCATAGCCATCACAACAGGTATTCTTGTTTGGTTATGGCATCGTAGAAAAAATGTGAAGTATGAAGACAATAACAATTAAAATCATCAAGAAGAGCGTAATGGGCGTGGTAGAAGGGCTTACTGCCACCATTGCGCAGCATAACCCGGAAGTGGACTTCCAAAGCGTATGGGCCAGTGATGCAGAAGAGGCTAAACTGGATATATACTATCGTGAGGCGATAACCGACCTAGAGAATTTTCTTGCGAGGTTTTCTTCTTCGACCACACAGCAGTTTGACCTACAGGCATTGGCTGATGATTTCTCAATCACCATCAAGACTTTGGTTTCTTGGCCGCCAAGGTTAAGTGGAGTGCTGAGCAATCAGATTCAGAACTATCTTGTGCATGCAATCATTGCCGGGTGGTTGAGTGATTTTCCGGATATGGCTCATACGGACTATGCCAGTATGGGAGCGAGTGACCTTGACGCCATTAAGGAGATTTTATTAAAGAAAGACTTTAGCTTTGCTGAGGCTGAAAGAAAAGCCGATGATACAACGAAAGAAGTCTCTTCGGCCAGTGATACTTCATCTAGAGCAGTAGATGGTGACGAGAAGGCTGGTTCTTCTTCTATGGCTTCGGCAAGAAGTGGGGATGAAATAGGTAAGCAGGAGAATGCGCAGGCAACTGCCGGGCGGTCTGTAGATACCGATGAAAAAGAGAATGGCGAACTTGCTGTTCAAAGTCGCAGTATAGATGCTGAGGCTAAAAGTCAGAATGAACTGGATGCTGAGGCTCGAAATGTGGACGAAGTAGATAAGGATGGCCAGAGTGGGCCGAAAGGGTCTGAGCGCAATCAGGACTTCGTTTCGCAACATTTTCATCAGGATCATGTGGACTGGAGCGGAGGCAGGCCACCTTTTGAACTGAGGTAGATTAATTAATCATCTAAATATTTCGAAATATGGATAGTAAACTAATTACGTTGACCTTTAGCATGGAGCAGGTATGTAATGACATATTGGCCCGATGCTATGTGTTGAGCCAGGGACTGGTGGATGATGCCAAGAAGGACATCAGAGCCACTATTGAAAGCCCTGACAGTAAAGAGACTCGCAGCATTATTAATCGTGCCGTAACAGAAGCCATCGGTAATATCAAGGTTGCAGCTCAGCGTTATCTGACTACCGGACGTGTGGAGGATAACAACAATCTGGAGCGACTGGTGAAGGGTACAAGAAAGTATGTGTACACCGATAACAAGAACGGAACTTGGACGGAGGTAGTGACCACAAGCATCATCGGCCAGGAAGATGAGGAAGTGACTTCTACCGTAACTAAGGCTGGTAATGATCGGGAGGAAAGTATCTATGAGACTGTGACTCTGAAACTGGAAATCCCGAACTGGAATGTGGCTGTGACGGATGCGCTTAAGAGCAATATGCACCGGTATATGGTTGACTATACGATGAGCCAATTTTTGCAGGATCAGTATGCAGACAAGGCTGGACAGTATGGGAATAGTGCTACAGCAGACTTCAATAATATGAAGAGCAACCTGCTGAGCCGGGATAACTATACTTTGAGACGGCCGAGCTTTACATAAGAGGCTATTGGGGACAGGCGATAGAATCGCCTGGAACGGTGGCTTTACTTAATGAAACTTTTTTTCTTCTTTCGTTTTAGGTGTGTTTATGGAAAGAGCCTTCGCTTCGGGATAACTCCTGATTTGCGAAGGCTCTCGTTTTTTTTGACATGGCTTAGAAAGCCATGGAACGGTGGCTTTTCTTTTTAGAACTTGTTGAAACGCCTGATGATTTCGAGGCGCGTAGCAAAGTATTGATTCATGGATTTCATATTCAGGTATAGGGCGATGCGGAAGAAACGATAGCTGTGAGTAGCCATGTAGCTGGACTTCATGCCGCCCAAGCGACCGATGTAATGCCAATTCTGATTATCATTGCTACCATATAACCACATGATTGGTATGCTGCCAGACGTGAGGGAATGGATATAGCCTGTAATAGAATCAGGTACGTTATCTTCATCGAACTTCAAGGTACGAGTGACTATAATACCATGATACTCTGTTGTATCTTCGTAATCGTAACCCTTATCGAGCACCATCACGCTGCCATCCCTATATTGTATGTATGGGTGTGGGTAGGAATTGATTGCCGTGAGCACGTTCTGTATAAGGAAAGTGCTCCAGGCATTATCCTTGATAGAATAGCAGAGTGCCACCGTATCAGCCGTAGAGGTCTTACTCGTCTGTGTAACATCCAGGCATAAGATGCGAGAGTTCTTATAGTCATAGATGACCTGACAACGCTGGAAGAACTCTATTGGCGAAGAGGTGAAATCTATGAGCTGGCGCATCTGAGCCTTGGTAGACTTGATGGTATCACTATCCTCCTCAGTATCATTGAAGAAGTTAAGGAATTTGCCTAGGCCGTAAATATTGAAGCCGGGACCATCTAAGACATCGGACATGGAAACCACCTGTGACTCTGCTATGCGACTGATTGAGCGGTTTGTGGCGAAAAGCACGGACTGATCTAGCTGTGTGATAGATTTCGGATTGCTACAAACCTCACGACTAATTGGGTGGATGCTGCTATAAGTGCCTTTGGAAGAGACTTCCATCGCCCAGATACCATCGGTAGAGAATGCCATTAATGGGTATTGGCCAAACTGACCATCTGATAACGCCCGCGTGGTAGAGGCTATTCCCTGTATGGTTCCGATACCTACGGTATTGATTCCGTTTAATGGGAAATAGAAGGCATTGTCTGACTCTGAGGTATAGATCTTATTGGATAGTTCCACTACATCATCAACTGTATAATCAAACGACTCTACCTTATATTGCTCGAAATTGTCTGTGAAATCTCCCATGTGCATGGCTCCATTCAGTTCTGCGCATTGTTCCAGAGGGAAGACGAAGATGACATCATTCTTATTTGAATAATCCTTGCAGAAGATAGCCATTTTATCAGCTCTGGAATCCGGGTAGAACTTGACAAGGTTGCTGATCATGAAGACATCAATATCCTGACGAGAGAAGAACCTGTCGCTACTTTCAACATATTTCGTTCCGGAAGTGGTGTTGAGGCTAACTACAATTTTCTGGATTTTGTACCTATATTTCTGGTTATCCGTACTATCATCGTATTTAAGAATGTAAAGACCTGGTAACATAACCCAGCCGTTGAATCCTTGAAACAGTTTCTCTTTCATGTTGTACAGATTGAGCCGATGATTATAGACATAGCCACCTTGTGCGAAGAGCGAGTTATGGGTTTTATAATCATCCTTCATCTGCTCCTGCAATGATACCTGATAGACTGCATTCTTGTCAACAGGTAATTTCTTCGCTGAGCAAATTGCTAAATCTGATAGTTTCAACGAACAGACCTTGTAGAAAGCAGATGTGTTCTTTAATTTGTTACGATAGGCATCTTGACTAAGTGAAGGGAAATATACAGAAGTGTCTCCAATTTTACTACTACCTGATTCATAAGTGAGTGATAGTAAGCCTTTTCCTAGCATGTAATTTCTTCGTCCAGTCTTGAGACTTGAAATTTTCTCAGATGTGTCAACGTTAGAAATAGGAGGTGTAATGAATATATCTACCGATTTGATGACATCCTTCCATTTTTCAAGTTCATTACGTTTTGCGTCCAGTATAGTATACCTAAGATCTACATTTCGTGGATAATAGATAAATGCTACCTTTGTGATATGAACTCTGGATGTGTTATTCTTTCCATCTTCGCGCTGAAAGGTAAAGTCATCGTAGGTATTGATGACACCATCAGTAGCATTAAATGAGAAAGCGTTAGCTGACAGCACCATATAGCTATCAGGAATTTGCACTGGTATAAATACAGGTGAAGAATGCATAATCATGGAACCATCAAACATTCTATAGCAATATCTAACAAAGAAATTAGCATAGAAACGGCCTTTACGAGCAATAAGATTGTTTGTTCGATTGACAAGTGCATAGATGCTCTGTGTAAGATCGGACTGCTTATCTTCTTTAATTGTAAGACATTCAACGTCTCCATTCATAAAATCTGCCAAGGACATTTTTACCTTATCAAAAACGTCATTGCATAAGTATGTGGTTTGCTGGAATGCTTCCCGAAAACCATTTGCACTTCCTTCTGCATCGACTCCACCATTACTGTAGTTTTCTGGATAATCATCGGATATAGAAAAGGCGATTTCTACAAATGGAGGCTTTTGTGACAGATATTTATAGCCACCATCCACCCATAAAGCATAGTGAATACCATCTGTAGCTACAATGATAAGCGTATTACCGATGGAATTAACGGAAAGAACCGATGCTTCGTAGTCGAAGGACTTGATAGGGGTGGTTGAGCCAAGAGATCCATCCTGAAGGAACCAGTAGATGGCTGATGAGGCTATGGCTATGAGGTGGCGGTAATTGCCTGTTTCGTGTACATAAAGAATCTTAGCCACTACACCATTAATGGTGAGTGGCTGAGAGAGGGGTGTTCCTGTGACAATAGAAGGGCGCAATGCGCCATCATGCAGCTCTAGATTGCCGCAGAGGGATAGCGCACCGTTTTCTACTGCCATTTCATCAGGAGTGAGGCTGAGGCCTTTGTATCTAATTGATTGTTGCATATTTCTTAATGTTTAATATTTTATTATCGACAATGCTCGCTGTCTGCCCTATTGACGATTGCTAAGGCTGGACAACTGACGCCATCTACATTTAGATTGATGGTTTCATTAGCCGTAACCAGTTCTATCTGCTTAGTACCAGTCGGGATATTCGGTATATAGCTAAGCAAGAAACTGACGGTAGAAACATTACTGGCATGGAGCTGCCCCTTGCGGCCAGACAGTTTGATGCATACTACTTCTTTAGCTTCTATATCCGGTGTAGACTTAATGACATACATCTGCTTACTTGGCGTATAGAAACAGAAACAAATCTTATCACCCGGATGGAGATCCAGCAGTTTGCAAGGACTAGACCTTAGAGTGATACGCCCAGAGATATTAAGGGCAAGTCCTCGCTTCTGTACGCGAGGACGATTGAGAATAATGACATCATTTGTTTGCTTCATGATCTGTAGGTTTGTGGAGCCAGAAACGGAAATAATCGTTTTCGGCATCCTGGTTTCGTACTTTGACGTATTCTCTGGTAACATAGAAATGCTTCTTGCTAAGAGTAGGGTTGAGGCCGTAATCGTTCAGCATCATTGCTGGCTCTACTCTGCCATCGAAGGAAATTTCATACCAGTAGCGATGGAGAAAGAACCATGGACGAAGACGAACCTCCTGAATGGTGGTGTAATTACTCTTGTCTGCCCGGCATGGTACGATGCTCCAGCTACCATCCTGCCAATGCTCTGTGGTCACTTCTCCACCTGGTGCCATTTCATGTTTCTTGATGATGGACTTTTGTATTTTGACGATAAGGCAAACATCAGCCGTGAAAACTTTAGCCATCTTGCCATGGCAGAGCATTACGAAGCGGCCTTTCTTATCGGGAAGGAGACTACGTTGCTTACCCGGCTTATTGATGACACAGACGGTGGAGAGAAACTTGTGGCGAGCCATGGAGAGGAAATCAGGCAGTTTTGCCTTGGCGTGCATGCGGTCGATGACCTTCTGGACCTTTTTGAAGTTTTTCTCTGCCTGAGTCTCATGAATAGTGACCGGAGATTGAGGCAACTGATCTTTTCCCTTTTGCTCACGTATCTTCTTGACGTTTTCACGAACCTGCTTCTTAGAAGGTATTTCCAGAAGATGACCCGTTTTTTTATCAAGTTTGTATCTTGGTTTTTGCTTTTCCATAATGAGTAGTCTTTAAATGTTGCCAGAGTTGAGGCAGATGATTTCGAAATGATGATTCTCGCAGATGTCGTTGCCGTTGGCCATGCGATGATTGAAGGAGCAAGGAATGTGCTTGTTGTACAGATCGCACTGAAGACAATGATCAGGAACATCTTTCTGTTCTTTGCTACCAACTTCATTATCTATTGGCTTACTGGGTACAGCCCTGACAACACGACCGAAATGGTCATAGAGTTGACCGGGAACGATAAAGGTAGCCTCACGGAGGGATGGGAGATTGTACCCCATCTGGCGGATAAACCAGAGGCGTAGGTAAATGATAAAACGTTTCAACTTTTTCATATATGATTGATGTTATATATTAATAATGTGGGTAAAGGTACGAGAAAAATGAGGATAAAAAGTGATAACTTGCGCAACTTCGGCCATAGTAGACCGAAATGCGCAAGATTACTACTTATTTTTCGGACTTATCATCTTTTTTCTTGTCAGAAGTGGATTTATGTTCGAAAACATCCATGATCTTAGTCTCGTTGAGGCCTTTAACCTCGTAATCTATCATGGTTTTACCCATAACCTCGTCAATATAGCGGCGAGCACGTTCAAGACTCTTTGCCTGTACGAGATAGGTAACGTAGGAACGTTTCTCCTTTTCACTCTTCTCATCAATGGTGATGAAGGCAAGACGAGCCTTGAACCAGAGATCATCATCGCAGATGTCAGAGAAGAAGATTTCCCCATAGGCAGCTCTGTTGATATTAGCTACCTTTAGTTCGCCAGATACATAGACTGCCATTTCTTCTATGATCTTGGCTTCTGCCTCGGTGAAAGAGAGTGCATCTACTGTGTAGAGTTCTGTAACTCTTTTTTCGGATCCGTCTTCATGCGTCTTATCGTATCTTACTTTGCACTCAAACCAGGTTGAGGAGCGAGAGCGGAGAGATTGACAATTACCTGTGCCGATGATTTTTTCTGTTGCTTTGTTTACTTTGTCTGCAACATTTTGTGCAGACTCTTCTTTCTTTTCTGATTTTTTCATAATTCTTTGCTTTTTATTTGTTATACAATATTTTATTGATTTCTTCGTCTGAGAGAGGTTTTCCATCCTTGCCGATATACTTTTTCATCCTGAAGATCATTGTACCGAGTGTGGGATGTCGTAAGTAATCATTAAACATCACATTCGCCAGTTCTTCATCAGTGGACTGGAAGAGGCTATGAGCAGGGCATTTGTATGGCCGTTCCATGACGTGGTACTGAATTGTGTAGCCTTGTTTGCGAAAGTCTTCTTCCTGAAAATGGATGAGTTGCTTATCTATCTTTGATTCCTTCTCCTTGATGGTGTTAAAGAGAGTCTTCACCAGTTCTTTGTCAGGATCAGGTTTCTTCTTCTCAGAGAAATACTGCTTAGTTGCCACACGAAGTTCAGCTACCAGGATAAAGAAGTTCCCATTGTCAGTTTGCGGTACGTTTTTGGGATCAACCTTCATGATGGTTTCATCAACGCGCTTTTCCAGTTCAATGGATTGCCGGAGGACGGATTTATCTCGATCTGCCCAATATTTCTTTTCTAAAGTTCGCATGGAAGCTACTAGCTTACGAAATGCGAGGGCTGCCTGTTCACTCATATTACTTGATGCCTAATGTTTTCTTTATCTTATTGATGCGCTCCTGTTCCTTGGGGAGGAGTTTGCCCTGTTCGTCTATTCGGCAGAGGATGCTGAGATTTGGCTTAATGGTAATCCACTTGTGATGACCATCGTGCTCACGCTTTATCTGTCGAAGTTGGGCTTCTTGCAGTCTTTCATGCAAATGCTGCTCATGGCGAAGTTTACTGATTTCGTTCTGTATTCTGTCCATTGGCTAATTCTTCTTCTGAAGGGCATTTAATGTATAATACATCCCATTGGTCTCTACCTACAAATTCAAGAGCTTTTTCTACATCTTCGACACTAACAAAATCTTTGTCCGTTTTGTTTGGCATGTTGCTAATAAATGTATAGCCTCTAGCACATGATTGCATGTATTCCTTAAAATGCTTCTTCTCTTCCTTAGAGAGGTATGAAGGACGATTGACAAGACGTTCCTCAAAGTGCTGAAATAATCTCACATTATCATCATTAATTTTCTTTATGTAAGAGGAGAATGAACGAATAGCTTCATCTATTTTCTTTAAAGACTTATCTTCATTCAAATTGAAATCTGCAAGTTCCACCTTGATCATTGATAGAGCTTCTTCCGTATCTTTCAAATGAGATATTTTTTTGTTGACAGCATCGGAAGCTGAAGCTAATACATTTAGAGATCTCTCTAGATTGGCATCATTTTTCTTGATAGCCTCTCTGTATGAGATAAGTTCATCATGCTGCTCTCTGATGATTCGCTTTAAACGCTCGTTACTTTTGTCAAAGCGAGCCTTGAAGTTCTCGTCTCTTAGCGTGCAAGAGACGATGCCTAGCGTGATAACAAAGACCACGCTCAGGCAAATAGTTAATGTTATTGTTACTTCCATAATTGTATTTTTTATTGTTCACACTTTTGAATTATCTGTGCTAGAATACTTTCAATGCCCTTTGGCTTGAAGAAGCGATTGGCATTGAGGAGAGACAGGGCTTCTTTTGCGTTCTTGTTGATCAATGGCAAACGACCGGCACGATTCATGTAACTTTTATAATCCGCTTCTAATTGTCGTTTGTATGCCTTACCCTTGTCTAGATAGTCTGCTTCAAGTGCTTTTTTCTTCTCCTTATATTCAGAAATGAGAGCTTCTTCCTTTTTGGCGTATTCATCATCGAGAGACTTTTCCTTGTAAGCCAACTCTTTTTCTTTCTGATTGTATCTATTAATACGGGATTCGTAATCTTCACGTGAAGCGTCTCGCTGCTTGATGCTACGGTTTATCTCGTCTTTCATTCGATTCTCAACCTGCAAGCGTACATCTTCAAATCCAAGGTAAGACTCAGAGGTCTCAACTGTGCGTCTTGGCTTATCGTCTCGAGAATAAAGATGATCTGTTTGACTACCACAAATACGGTCAAACATGGATCTCTCATACTCTACTTGCACTTCCTTGCGGATGATAACTCTGGAACCGTCTTTGAGGGAAGCGATGGTCTTATCCTTCTCTTTTACGGTCTCTTCTAATTCCTTTACTCGATTCTTCAAGGTTTAGAACTCTGAATAATCTACATTTACTACAGCCATAATTGTTATGATTTAAATTTAACTTTTATATATTTCAGCATTCTCTATTGGGATGTCGTACCATGGAAGAGAATAACCTTTATCTTTCATTTCTTCTGGCAATTGACAGCGATAATGGCTGCCAAAGAAATTTTGCCAGACTTCATCCACCTCCAAAATCGTACCTGCTGGAAGCTCTGGCTTCGGCTTAAACCATGGGCGTGGATATTTGGTCGTTTCGTGAACATCCTGAGCGCACTTCGTTGGTTTGATTATTTTTATCTTCATTGCTTTAATTCTTTTCGTTACTCATTTTTATTGCTTTTCTAGCCAGTTTTCCTAAAGTCGAAGAACTAGCTTCTGGAAAGCGTTCTTTGAGCTTGGCTCTTACTGCATAGAATATTTCGCTTTTTCTTTTTGCTTCTCTGTATTTGTCTTGTATAGAAGACAGTTGGCTGATAGCCTCTCCAGCTTCAATGGTAAAGCTATCATCAGAGCTTGCTTCAATCTCTGTTTCAATTTGAGAACGAGCAAAACTTATAGCATCGTATTCTGATTCTGTTAAGTATATATTCATTGTTCTAATTCTTGTTTAATAATTCTCAACTCTTGTAAGACATGCGATGCTCTGAGAAACTTGAAGCCAGAATTTAACATGGTCTCAGCCTCTGCGATGAGCATGTGTAGTCTCAATTTTGCAGTAAAGAGGCGGTCTTTGAAGTTTTCCACTATCTGATAAGACTGTTCAAACACGTCCTTTGGCGACCATGAATCGTAGATGCTGCCATTAGGGTTTGTGTACTGGACGTGATAGCCAGGAACGTCTTCGTTTCCTTCTGATGGTCTTGCCCAACCTTTAGCTACTGCAGCTGATTTTACCATTGGCTCTGCCTTAACCATCTTAGTACCGATGTACAGCTTTAATGTTGTAGTTTCCATAATTGTAAATATTTAAAATAATTATAGTTCTATTACTTTTGCTTTGTCGGCAGGAATGTCGTAGTAAGGGATGGAATATCCTTTGTCCTTCATTTCGTCTGGCAATATACAGCGATAATATATACCAACGAAATTCGTCCATACATCACCCACCTCCAAAGTCGTACCTGCTGGAAGCTTTGGCTTCGGTTTAAGCCATGGGCGTGGATATTTGGTCGTTTCGTGAACATCCTGAGCGCACTTCGTTGGTTTGATTATTTTTATCTTCATTACTTTTTCTTTGTTTTACGTTTGGTGTAATTAATGTTTTCTATCTGATTTTCGAAGAATGCGATACGTCTATTTAATCTTCGGAGGATGGCACTTCTGATGTAGCGGATTGCTTCTGCATCGAGATACTTGGTGATGTCTTCGTTTGCAACACGGCACATTCCCTGGATGGATATATCCAACTTTACAGGGCTTACTAGTATAGTCATGTTGTCTGATGCATCGACTTCTGCTACAAGATCTCTGACCTTGGTTAGCTCTTCGATGGAGTTGAAGTATTCGCCTACGGAGTCGATGGTGTTACGCATTTCTTCATATTCTTCCTTTGTCATACGCTATACCTCCAATTCTGATTTTAGATCAAGGAATAAAAGGATATGTTGTAACTCATGCAAATATTTAAAGTTGCATAAATGTACACCTCTCCAATACATAGTCCAATTCTTCACATTTTTCCAGATTTCATAACAATCATTTTCTATATGTTGGTAAATATGGCTATGATTGACTACTTGACTATAGCCGTTCTTCTCTAGTATGGAAGGAGTAAGAGGGATAGGAACAATATCCCACACCCATGCACCACTATCACAAAATAAGAATCCATCATCTTTAATGGTTTTTCCTTTTATGTTGGAAAGAGTGACGGAACCTTTCACTTCAGTGAATGCATTTCCATCTTTCACTTTTGTATATTTATCAGCATTACTTTCTGTGACCTGGTAAACGATGCCCTTTTTGGTTCCGATAGGAATGCCGTTGGTCATAACCAAATCACCTGGTATATAAATTGTCTTTTCCATATTCTTGCTTTGATATTTTACATATTTTTTATGGGACCAGCGATAGAATCGCTGGGAACGGTGGCTTTTATTCCCTTAATTGTTTGTCTATTGCTTCCTGAGCAAGGATTTGCTGCCAGTTGGCTTCATGATAATTTCTTGCCTCCTGTTTTTCAGAAAGCTGCGGATCGTAGCCACCGAAACAATAGGCATCCCATTTTTCATACTCCTTTATAGTATGTGGAGGCTTGGAGCCAGGAGTGGCTGGAATGTAATCCCTAGCGAACTCCTTGGGGAAAACTTTATCTATTGTTGAGGCTACTGGGTCGTTGATTTCGTATTGGATAATACAGTTCTTTCTCTTTTTAGAAGAGCAGTAGATCGGTCTTACCCAGCAGATATTCCCCCTGTAGCTAGACATGAGTCTAGAGAAATAATAGGGTTTCCATATCCGATTGTCTCTGAAAGCCCAGCAGACACCTGTAGGGGAATCTACGTTATAATTAGCACTGTCTGACTTCCAGCAATGGTTGTAGCCGAGGTCGCTGATGTGGCTATGTACACAGAACTTGCACATTCTCATTTTCTCCTGATCAGCAACCGATGGTGTTGGCTGCATCAGGTTTTGTTTGATGTAATTGGCCATAGATGTATGATTTTAAAGTTCATCCTCCTGTTTGGTAGTTTTACGTTTCCATTCTCCACAACATTCCCAGTGAAAGCGATGATGGCCGAAGCCGTTGCATGTTCCGCTGTACTTACTGTTTGCTGTAGGCCGGAAAAACTTGCAGCTCTTGCAAGAGCGATTGCGGTGCGTGTAAACTAGATAGATGAATGTGCTGGCCATCATTACAAGGCACAGCATGATGATGATGAATCCGATTTCCATATTACTTCTTGTTTTTAATGATTTTGTTTAATACTTGCTTGTTGTGCTCAGTATCATCGTCACTCAGATGATAAGATCTGACGTCCTGAAGGATGCCTAAATCAACTGAAAGCATGTAATCTGTGACAACTTTAATGAAGTCTTCCAGAGAACGACAGAGAGCGTATTTATAGCCAGCACACTGCCAGTAGCCCTGGAAACGTTTCTGATGAGCTGTCTGATTGTTTGTCTTACCATACTTTAGTTCAATGCCCAAGCCGTAGAATACTTCTGTACCCCTGTTGAGAACTCCGTTTTTACCATTCTTGTATGAAGGGAGAGCCAGGATGAGATCTGGAACGCCCGGCACAACTCCTGATGCAGCGTTGATGGCTATCTTCTTTCCACTGGTAGCACCATCAGCCTCATTCTTGGGATGGAAGAGGAGAGAGGCATAAGCTGGGTACTGGAGACGGAACCAGCGTACACAAGCTATCTGTAGCTGCCCTTCATGTTGCACCTTCTTCTGTTTGGTAGCAGATTTCTTGGTGTATTCAGAATAATTGCCGTTGAGGCGGTCGATTAATTCTTGTCTGTTCATAATCGTATGAATTAAATTGTTTGTTACTTATATTTAGTCTCGGAGGATTGACTGAAGATAACTCTGTGTCTTATCATCCAAGTCGGCCAGTGACTGTTCTTCTTCTGCCACCGATGGATTCCAAACGATGCCCAGTTTGGCTAGAGTGCCATTCTTGTAGGCATCTTTCACCATCTTTGCCATGGAGCCATTCGGGTTCTTCTTGGCGGCTTCTATCCAGCCTAGATACTTCTGCCGTAGGGCTTCGGTCTGTTCTTTCTCCAATTCCTTCTTGCGCTCTTCTTTCATTCTGAGGCGAGCTTCTATTTCCTCGTTTGTCTCCTCGCGTTGAGGCTGTGGAGGAGAAGGTGGTGGAGAACTTGAATGCTGAGGCTTCTTCCCGGCTGAGGCTACAACTGTAGGATTGTCGAAGGTTCCTTCCATCAGAGCCTCGTAGTTCTTCGGATTGAAGAGCCAGTTGAAGGAGATATAGCATCCACCATCCTTGCGCCCAGATA
>ERZ1034992.254-NODE-254-length-33411-cov-12.227785_pt1 | contig 33411 bp, 28 predicted proteins | sample MGYA00520695_ERZ1034992 | MGnify/ENA primary metagenome ERZ1034992 (study PRJEB33766, sample SAMN09781778) | gut metagenome | biome: gut microbiome | host: Homo sapiens | place: Madagascar | study: EMG produced TPA metagenomics assembly of the PRJNA485056 data...
CGAACAGCCATACCCTTGGGACCGACTACAGCCCCAGGATGTGATGAGCCGACAATCCGTGTTTTTTACCCAATGATTCTATTGGATAGAAACCGCCATCCACGTTAAAAATATACCGCGACTCTTCCAATGACTGTTTCCAACATGCATCATCAACCTGATATCCCATTATTTCTGCAAGAACCAGTGGTAACGATACGGTATTGAAAATTCTCATGTTTTGGTTTTCCACAGAATATTTGTCAACCAAACTCCTAGCTCGCTGCATCAGCATTTTGTCCTCTGACCACATAACAAACGGAATTTCATACTGCCGTTTGTCCAAGTTCGGCATTCCATGCCCTTTATTGACAATTTCACCATGATCAGGAACATAAACAAACAATGTATTCCTGTTACTATTGTCAACCTGCGTCAACAACTCCAGAAATTTGTCCGTGTTCGCAATGGTTGCATCATAATGGCGATATTCTGGCAATGAATTAGCTGCCTGCTCAAAATCGGCCTGATTATGGCCGTATTTGTATCCGAGATGACTGCCCCTCAAATGAAGAACAAAAAACTGCTTTGCACTTTTATGCAGAAAATCTGAAAACGGTTCAAGCAAAGTATCATCAAATTGCCCCGGAATAAAAGAAACGATATCTGCCTGCAAAGCAATCACCCTGACCAAAGTATCATGAAGCCCGACTCCTGCTTGCTTGGATAACCATACTGTCTGGTATCCAGCATTTTTGGCAAATTCCAGAAGGCTGGCCTTTTTTACAAAAGGTTCAATCTGTCTGGCTGTAGCCAGACTGAATATCCTGATAACCGCTTCTCTGGTGATCGGTGCTGGTGAAATTGCATTGAAAACAGCAGTTTTGTCCTTGTCTTTCTGCATTTTCATCATGAAATCATCTGTCGGATGTGCATATCCGTAAATACCATGATGCCCTTTATTATCGCTTTCTCCCAATATAACAATTATTCTTTGCGGTGCTTTTTTCACTGATTGGGAAACGAGTTTTATCTCATCAGGCAGTTCCCTTTTCTTTTCCAGTGCCTCATCTACTTTGGATTGTGCCGCATAATATCCGGCAATCATTGCCGGTTCTTTTGTTACCAAATATGTACGATATTTCGTCCCCATTATCTCGACAGGATACTGTCTGAATTCATATGCTTCTCTTATCGGCAAATTCAACCATGACGGTACAGCCACTTTCAGCATCGGAAACAGCAGAAGTATAATCAGCACGACTATGCCAACGGGTCCTGTCTTTGATGTATTTCGCGTCAATCCGAAAAGGACTGTAAAAATGCCGGCAAACAATAACCAAGGTACAATTCCCGCATGAAACAAAAATTCCTTGGCTTCTACGTAATGCGTTTCCAGTACAGAAGCCATCATTCCATCATGCAAAACACCTCCATACATATAAATGCATGAGACATTGAGCGCCGCCACAAATGAGACATATAAAAGAGCAGGTATCCTTAATGGATAAGCCAAACGTACAAGCAAAAATATAGTTATTGTATTGGCAACTGAACGGGATAATGTACGAGAGAAAGCTTTAGGCAGATAAAAATAAAATATACAAAAACAAAAACAAGAGACCAGCAGTAACAAAAATATTGTCTGTAAATCGAAGAAATTTTTTACTCGATCTTTCCAATCATTGAATTGAACCTTAAATTTCATAGATGCTATATCCAATAGATTCTATTCCTGAAAAATTCTGATGAAGTGTTCCTGCAATAAACAGAAAAAACGATAGACCACAGCGTTTGAACCGTTCCGAGAACAAAAACTCCTTATCAACACTATTTGTAAACAGAATCTTTGTTCTTTCGATTCTCCCCTCTTCTTTCCTGCGCCCTCTAAAAAGTATTAACGGACGGCATATATTTATAGGCCGTTGTTTTTATTGGTTTTTTCTTCACGCTTTTTCGGGATGCCGGTGACGCTCATGGCGGGAGACCGCCAGGACGTTTCTGTTTTTCCCTGATTTCTGATAGACTTGGCGGTACTTTCTGCTGTATCGGCGGACAAGGTCAGGGTCCGTTAATACTTTTTAGCGGATGCTTCTTTTTCCGATGTTTTTTGACTAGGTGACGGTTATTTGAGGAAATAACGGTTTGCCTGGTATTCTTTGACCAGATTTTGTAGAAAAATACCTGCTGATACAATGCATAGATAGAAAAGATAAGTTGTCAGATCATTTTTTACGACATAACCGATTTCACCGGTTATAAGAGATTTTGCTCTATTCCATAGACGACAAAATTTTTCTCAAAGACAATCCGACATTCCTTTTCCTGACGACAGACTAACAGTAACGGCCGTCAATGACAGGATTTCCGATAGGTGGTTCGGACAGGTTTAGTGGAAACCATCAGCTTCATGATATCGGCCAGTTTTTAAGGATAATCTGGCAAAAAATATCAGGACATTTTCGTAATCAAGAAAAACAGGAAATTGCTCTCCATGCTGATCATGGCTGGCGCCAGCGAATGAGGTTCAAAAGCGACGACCACAGACCAGCGCTCGGGATAGGCAAATCTTGTACGAATATATCGTTCGGCCTGTTTTTATGGTTTGTTCTGATACCGTTTTTCTCTATTTTTCAGGCAATTTCAGGAATGAAAAGATTTGATTCCCCAGCCCAGAAGTATTGACAAAATATTTATGAGACAAAATCTCTTTGAAAACGATATGTTATAAGCAAAAAAACAACGTGTTGCCTCTGCCCGTTTTTGGGAAGACAAGAAATTCTTTCAACTCTACTTGTGAAAAAGGCCATTTCACAAAAAAAACAGCAAGTTGGCAAAAATAGCCATATTTACGCAAAAAGTGTTTTAAATGCCTGAAAATACTCCGGAAACGTTTTTACGACACACTTTGGATCGTTAATACGGATTTTCGCCCCTTGTTTGTTGGAACTCGACAAACAGGCCAGAGAGAAACACATGGCTATACGATGATCATCATATGTATCGATTGTCGCATCTGAAATCCGTGTAGCGGGAATAACTTTCAGCCAGTCATCTCCCGTTTCCACATCAACACCCAGCTTTGTCAATTCTGTTGCCATCGCGACTATCCTGTCAGTTTCCTTGACCCGCCAACTGCCGATATTACGCAGTACACTCGGGCCATCTGCATACACAGCCAGCATGGCCACTGTCATCGCTGCATCCGGAATGAGATTGAAATCATCGTCAATACATTTCAACGGGCCATTCGATACGACTTCAATGAAATTATCTCCATAAACCACCTTGGCTCCCATCTGCTGGAGTATATCGCAAAACCGGACGTCGCCCTGAATGCTGTTCTTCCCTATCCCCTCGACTCTGACCGGCCCACCGGCAATCGCGGCAGCAGCTAAAAAATAGGAAGCGGACGACGCATCTCCTTCTACATGCAAAACTCCCGGGCTTTTATACGTTTGCCCTTTTCTCAGAGTAAAAGCGTTCCAGCCATCCTGTTCAATTTCCACTCCAAACGAACGCATCAAATTGAGCGTAATTTCAATATACGGTTTTGAAATCAGCTCACCGATAACATGAATGGTCACATCCTGTGTTCTTGCCATTAATGGGGAAGCCATCAGCAATGCCGTCAGAAATTGACTGGAAACATTGCCGCGTACTTTGAGATGATGAGACCTTATATGGCCTTCATGAATCCGGATAGGTGGATACCCCGGATTTTCGACATATTCGATATTGGCACCGGATTCATTGAGTGCGTCGACCAGATCGCCAATTGGTCGCTCATGCATACGTTTGATTCCATGCAACAGAAAATCACCACCTAAAACTGCCAGTGCGGCTGCCAGCGGTCGTATGGCTGTTCCTGCATTTCCCAAAAACAGATCCGCTTTCCGTACCGGTAATTCCCCTTTTGTCCCTGTAACGATATATTCATTGTCGAAACCGGTCCGACTCCAGTGAACACCAAGTTTTTGCAGTGCCTGGAGCATAACCATCGTATCATCGGAAGCAAGAAGATCCTTGATGACTGTCTGGCCTTCGGCAAGTGCCGATAGCAGCAACGTCCTGTTTGATATGCTTTTCGAGCCGGGAAGACGTACCGTCCCGGAAACGTGTCTGACAGGTAAAAGGTCAATATGTTTTGGATAATGGTGCATGGGACGATTCTTACTTTTTCGATTCGGAATTTTCAATCGTATTCAGCCAGTTCATTCTGGCTCTCCGGGCATTGGCATAGATTTTCTCCAGTTCAGGCCCATCCGCTTTTTCCACCAGATCGCGCATATTTTTCAATTCCTCCAGATAAGCATCCATTTCGGTCAAAAGATGGGCGCGATTGGCCAGGGTGATATCCCGCCACATTTCAGGGGAAGAACTGGCAATTCTTGTAAAATCCCGAAATCCGCTGGCGGCATACTGGAAAAAGAGATCTGATTTGGCATGATTGGCGACATAATCCACAAGCCCGTAAGCCAGCAAATGCGGCATATGGCTGACTGTCGCAAAAACATTGTCATGATCATCTGGCGACAGATAATGAATAATGGAACCACATTGCTCCCACAAGCCCGCGATCTTCTCAATATCATCTTTACGGTTTTCGGAGAGCGCGGTAATGACCGTCTTCTTTCCGGTAAACAAATCATCTACCGCTGCATCGGGACCATTCATTTCCCGTCCGGCAATCGGATGAGCCGGAACAAAACGATCAATCTTTTCAGCAAGCACTTCGCGTGCCACGGCAATAACATCCGTCTTGGTACTGCCCGTATCTGTCACAACCATTTCGGCAGACAGATACGGCATAACCATTTTGAGAACATTTCCCGTCTGGGCAACCGGCACCGACAACACCAGCAAATCGGCTCCCCGGAATGTTTCGTCCATTGGCGAACCTGCATCATCAACGATACCAAGAGCATACGCCCTGGACAGAATTTCCCGATTTCTCTCCAATCCTACGATACGGCCTTTGTAACCGTTTTTCCGTAGTGCCAATGCAAGCGATCCGCCAATCAGCCCGACGCCGCAAATTACAATTTTCTTGAATGGAACCACGAGCTTATGCCAATATTTCTTTCAACGCTCTGACAAACGCCTGATTTTCTTCAGGCAACCCGATTGAAATACGCAACCATTTCGGCAAACCATAAGCATTGACAGGGCGAACGATGATCCCTTTTTTCAACAATTCCAGATTGATACGCGAACCCGCTCCATCGTCTTCTCCGACTTTGACCAGAACGAAATTCCCGTGCGAAGGAACATATTCCAAACCCATTTCACGGAATGATTCCGTCAGGAAACGGTAACCATCCGCATTGATCCGTGCACTTTTTTCCAGAAAAGCCTTATCGTTCAGAGCGGCAACCGCAGCAGCCTGAGCCAGGGTATTGACATTAAACGGCTGCCTTATCCGATTCAGAAGATCCGTCAGCTCAGGTTGTGCAAGTCCGAATCCGACACGCAAGCCGGCAAGACCATAAGCTTTTGAAAAAGTACGGGATACCAGAAGATTGGGGTATTTTTTTACCCATTCGACAGAATCATACTGAATGGCTGAATCCAGATATTCGTTATAAGCTTCATCAATGACAACGACAATATTCGAAGGAACCTTTGCCAAAAAGGCATCAATATCATCAGGATTCAGGAAAGTTCCGGTCGGATTATTCGGATTGGCAATGAAAATCAGCCGTGTATCTTCCGTAATGGCATTCAACATCGCCGGCAGATCATGACCGAAATTGACCGAGGGAACCTGAATGCCTTTTGCACCAATTGCCTTGGCGACAAGCGCATAGACGAGAAACGAATATTCCGAGAAAATAATGGACTGTCCTTTCTGGACAAATGTCCGCCCCGCAAGATCAATGATATCGTTGCTCCCGTTTCCCAATGTAATCCAGTCCTGCGGAACGGAATACCGCTCGGAAATGACCTTCTTCAATTCAAATCCGTTTGCATCGGGATAACGTCCCGTATCCTTCAGGGCATTCTGAACAGCCTGTTTGGCCGATTCAGGCATCCCCAGCGGATTTTCATTTGATGCCAGCTTGATAATTTTTTCCGGATCAATCCCGAATTCACGGGCGACTTCGGAAACAGGCTTGCCGGCCTGGTAAGGTGCAATGGCACGGATATAATCTGGAGCGAACTGATTAGACATGATAATTCCAGTGATAACGAATTAAATAGGATAAGAGCCCAATACTTTGAAATAGACCACCCTGTCTTTCAGTTCAGACAGAGCCTTTTCGATTTTTTCTTCCCTGACATGACCGTCTATATCCACGAAAAAATAGTATTCCCAGTTACCGGTTTTTGCCGGCCGCGATTCCAGTCTTGTCATTGAAACGCCATACTTTTCAAGTGGCTCAAGCATTTTATACACGGCACCGGCCTTGTTCTGGACCGACAAAAGCAATGACGTCTGATCTTTTCCGGTCGGTTCGGTTTCTTTTCTTCCGACAACTGCAAAGCGAGTCCTGTTCTGCGATTCATCCTGAATATGAGCGCTGACAACCTGCAGGCCATAACGCTTCGAAGCCATTTCACCGGCAATTGCCGCGACTTGACTATCTTCGCTGGCCATACGCGCCGCCTCCGCATTGGATGACACGGCATGCCTCATGATATTGGGAAAATGCTGGTTAAGCCATCCCTGACACTGAGCCAAAGCCTGGGAATGGGCACAGATTGTCTGGACATTTTCCATTTTTCCGGTTCTGGTCATCAAATTATGCTGGATGGGAATGGATATTTCACTACTGATTGTCAACGGGGTCTGCATCAGTAAATCCAGCGTCCGGTTAATCGCTCCTTCTGTCGAATTCTCGATCGGAACGACACCAAAATCGGCCGTTCCTGCCTCAGCCGCACGGAAAACCTCATCAATTGTAGGACAAGGCAAAGCATCGATAGCCATACCAAAGTAACGGTACACGGCCTGTTCGGAAAAAGTCCCGGCAGGACCAAGATAAGCGACAATAATTCTTTTTTCAAGTGAACGGCATGCCGACATGATTTCCTTGTAAATCGTTTGCAATTCGGCATTTCCCAAAGGTCCGGGATTGCGTTCCACGATCTGCCTTAATACCTGTGCCTCCCTGTCCGGTCTGAAAATCGGGGCATCCAATTTATTTTTTACATGCCCAACTTCCTGAGCCACTCGCGCCCTACGGTTCAACAAATCCAGTATCTGGGTATCGATCTCATCGATTCGATCCCGTAGAGGTTTCAATAATTTTTCCATGGATAAAAAAATAGATACTTTGCTGCCTGAATGAAAAATCGACTGACGTGAACTGCCAAGGATTATTGTAAGGCATAACAGCCCAATTACCCAGTTTGGGCCTTGTACAATCGCCAATGCCTCTGTTCGAAATCCCGCATAAAAGCAACAAGCGCTTTGACCCCCTCTATCGGCATGGCATTGTATAGAGATGCACGCATCCCTCCCTGCAAGCGATGTCCTTTCAATTGGAACAGCCCATGTGCAGAAGCTTCCATGACAAACCTGTCATTCAAGGATTCATCCTCAAGAAAAAAAGGAACATTCATCCTTGATCGACTGCCTGTTTCGACATCATTACGATAAAAATCACTGCGATCGATAAAGTCATAAAGCAAAGACGACTTTTCGATGCTTTCACGTTCCATTCTGGAAACCCCTCCCTGTTTTTTCAGCCACCTGAAAACAAGACCACAGATATAAATGGCATAAGTCGGTGGCGTATTGAACATGGAATCGCTTTCCACGACATTCTTCCAGTCAAAAACGGACGGGCAAAACGGAGAAGCATATCCGATCAGATCTTCCCGAACGATAAGAAGAGTCACCCCCGCCGGCCCCAGATTTTTCTGGGCACTGGCAAAAACCACATCATATATCGAGAAATCGACAGGACGGGACAAAATCTCGGAAGACATATCGGCCACGAGCGGAGCGCTACCGGTATCCGGAGTAAAATGAAGCTGACAGCCATTGATCGTTTCATTCGTGCAGACATGAATATAGGCGGCACCGTCCGACAGATGCCAGACACTTCTTTCCGGGACAGACAGGAATCCGCTCTTCTCCGATGAAGCGGCAATATTGACATGTCCATATTTCCTTGCCTCATTCAGCGATTTTCCGGACCATATCCCTGTGTGCACGAAATCCATGGTGGCATTTGAGCCGGGACGATTGACGAGATTCAGAGGAATGATCGCATTCATGGCCGTTGCGCCGCCCTGCATGAAAAGTATGCGATGGGATTCCGGAATTTCCAGAAGATCGCGAAGATCATTCCTTGCCCGCTCAATGATCCTGCCAAATTCCGCACCACGATGACTCAGCTCCATGACAGACATACGACATCCATGCCAGTCGCACATCTCAGCGGCAGCCTGCACTAACACACTCTCCGGCAATGTGGCGGGTCCCGCCGAAAAATTATATGGACGCATCAGTCCGTGTCTTCTCCCGAATTTTCCGCTTCGTCATCAATATCGGATTCCATTATGCGCTGAAGCCCGCTAAGCGTCGTCCCTTCCTCTATCGAAATCAGCGTTACCCCCTGGGTAGCACGTCCCATCTCGCGAATCTCGGCAACACGTGTACGAATCAGAACGCCTCCTGTCGTAATCAGCATGATTTCGTCATTTTCACTGACAAGTGTCGCGGCAACCACCTTACCGTTGCGTTCACTCGTCTGTATGGCAATCATGCCCTTCGTTCCTCTCCCGTGACGGGTATATTCGGAAATCGGTGTCCGCTTGCCGAACCCGTTCTCGGTTGCCGTCAATACCGACTGGTTTTCATCGCCAGCGACAAGCAGGGCAATCACTTTCTGGTCATCATCCAGATTCATGCCTTTCACGCCGCGTGCCGTTCTTCCCATGGGACGGACATCGTTTTCATCGAAACGCACAGCCTTGCCCGCATCCGAGAAAAGCATGACGTCGTGATTGCCGTCCGTTAATGCAGCGCCGATCAGATAATCGCCTTCATCAAGACCGACAGCGATAATCCCTGCCTTGCGCGGATTGCTGAAATCGGTCAGCGGCGTTTTCTTGACCGTTCCCTGGCTGGTTGCCATAAAAATGAAATGATTTTCAGGGAAACTCCGGTTTTCGCCAGACAACGGCAAAATAACTGTAATTTTCTCGTCCGGCTGTAACGGGAACATATTGACGATCGGTTTTCCCCTGGAATTACGCGATCCCTGAGGCACCTCCCAAACCTTCAGCCAGTACATACGTCCCCTGTCTGAAAAACAGAGAATGTAATCATGCGTATTGGCAATAAACAGCTGATCGACCCAGTCATCTTCCTTTGTCGCCGTCGCCTGTCTGCCTCGCCCTCCCCGCTTTTGCGCGCGGTACTCGGATAACGGCTGCGCCTTGATATAACCGCCATGCGACAGCGTAACGACCATATCCTGCGGTGTGATCAAATCTTCCGTTTCGAGATCACTGGCATTCAGTTCGATTTCAGAACGCCGGATATCTTTTGCCTTTTCTCCATATTCATCGATGACGTCTCTCAATTCACCATCAATAATAGCCAGTACCCGTTTCGGTTTGGCAAGAATATCCAGCAACTCCGCTATCTGCGCCATGACCTCGCCATACTCGTTCAGTATTCTGTCCTGTTCCAGTCCGGTCAGGCGTTGCAAACGCATCTGCAAAATTTCCGTTGCCTGCTCTTCCGACAGTTTGTACAGACCATCAGGCTGTATGCCATACATTTTCGGCAACCCTTCCGGCCTGAAATCATGAACACTGTTCGAATGTTCCGCGCTTGTCCGCTCCAGCATCGATCTGACCAGAGACGAATCCCATGATCTGGCCATCAATTCCTGACGTGCAATCGGCGGTGTCGGTGCTGCACGGATAATGGCAATGAAATCGTCGATATTAGCCAGCGCAACCGCCAATCCTTCCAGCACATGCCCCCGTTCACGTGCTTTCCGCAACTCGAAAATTGTCCTGCGCGTCACCACCTCGCGGCGATGGGCCAGAAAACATTCCAGCATCTGTTTCAGATTCAGCAGTTTCGGCTGTCCATCAACCAAAGCCACCATGTTCATGCCAAACGTATCCTGCAACTGGGTTTGCTTGAACAAATTGTTCAGAACCACTTCCGCAACTTCATTGCGTTTCAATTCAATGACCACCCGCATTCCGGATTTGTCCGATTCGTCACGAATATCGGAAATACCGTCCAGCTTTTTCTCGCGGACCCCCTCGGCAATCCGTTCCAGCAAGGTTTTCTTGTTGACCTGATACGGCAGCTCATCAATGATGATCGCCTGTCTGCCATCGCGACCATGCTCTTCAAAGTGCGTTCTGGCTCGCATGACCACGCGCCCCCGTCCGGTACGGTACCCCTCTCGCACCCCCGCCACGCCATAAACAAGCCCCCCTGTCGGAAAATCCGGCGCGGGTATGATGTCGATCAGTTCGTCTATCGTACAATCCGGGTTATGAAGCAGGTGCAAGGATCCCCGGATAACCTCAACCAGATTATGCGGCGGAATATTGGTCGCCATCCCGACGGCGATTCCGGAAGAACCATTGATCAAAAGATTCGGAATTCTTGTCGGCAGCACGGAAGGTTCTTTTTCCTTGCCATCGTAATTGGGAACGAAATCGATCGTTTCCTTGTCGATATCGGCCAGCATTTCATCAGCGATTCTGTCCAGCCGGCATTCCGTATAACGCATTGCGGCGGCATTATCCCCATCAACCGAACCGAAATTGCCCTGACCGTCGACGAGCGTATATCGCAAAGAAAAATCCTGTGCCATGCGCACCAAGGTATCATAGATGGACTGGTCGCCATGCGGATGATACTTACCCATAACCTCGCCGACAACGCGGGCGCACTTGACATAAGGCCGGTTCCAGGTATTGTTCATTTCATGCATACCGAACAGAACACGACGATGGACTGGCTTCAGACCATCCCGGACATCCGGTAGCGCCCTGCCCACGATAACGCTCATCGCGTAATCGAGGTAGCTTTTACGCATTTCATCTTCCAATGAAATGGAAATGGTTTCTTTTGCGAATTGATCCATGTGAGATATTTCTGACAGACAGAATAGACTAGGTTAGATTCCGTAGATAGCGGGAATACAAAAACATGATTTTACCACGCGAACAAGCCAAACCCTTTCAAATCCGTTTTTTTCAGCTAAGTATTTCTTTTCATTGAAATATTATTTTCATGCGACAGGGGATGACTTGATTTTTTCCAACGTCCGATATATAAAAAACAACCGCAGTGATCGTTAATGCTCTTACAGGAAAAAACTGTCATACCCGGTTGCGAAAAAGCTACAAAACGATAATAAAAGTTGATCTGACAAACAAAACTGAAAATTGTTTGAACTTCTTGGGTTATCTAGCAATCTCCAATATGTCAGAATAGCTGTAACGCATTAATAGAAGTAAATCGAATCTATAATGTGATTGTCATGTTATTGTTATTTCGAAGTTAGAAAAAATGCATGCGCAGCCTGCTGCGGATATCTCAACTAAGAGGATAAATATGAATAAATTGCTTAAAGTTATTTTCGCTGCATCCGCAGTTGTTGCAGCTTCTGCCTCGGCACAGACGATGACCGAATACATGGCCAAAAAACCATACAGTGGTTATCTCCAGACCCAGCGCGACACCATCGTCCGTAGCGGTACCGGCCTTTGCTGGCATACCGGATACTGGACTCCGGCTGATGCCGTTCCTGGTTGTGATGGTCCGTTGACCCAGCCGGCTTCGGTTGCCCCAGTTGCTGTAGCGCCTGTTCCAACCGCCGAAAAAGTAACTTATGCAGCTGATGCATTCTTCGATTTCGACAAAGCGATTGTCAAACCTGAAGGCAAGGCAAAACTGGATGAACTGGTCAATGCACTGACCGGTATGGATACCGAAGTTATCGTTGCTGTCGGTCACACCGACTGGATCGGTACCGACAAATACAACCAGAAACTGTCCGAACGCCGCGCCAATGCCGTCAAGGCTTATCTGGTTTCCAAGGGCGTTCCTGCCGAAAAAATCTTCACCGAAGGCAAAGGCAAAAAACAACCTATCGCTTCCAACAAGACAAGAGAAGGTCGTGCCAAGAACCGTCGTGTTGAAGTTGAAGTGGTTGCAAACCGCGGCGCAAAATCCTGATTGGATAACAATCATGTACAAAAACCCCGCTAATGCGGGGTTTTTTGTTTTCTGACGTTATAATCGAAATTCATCGTTTCTTCATACGGGATATGAATCAGGATCAATCCGAATTAGACAAATTCAACGCCGTTTCAGACAGCTGGTGGGATCCATACGGACACTTTCGGCCATTGCATGATCTCAATCCGGTCCGGCTCGGGTGGATTGCCGCTCATGTTTCGCTGGAAAACAAAAACATACTGGACATCGGCTGCGGTGGAGGAATACTAAGCGAGTCTCTCGCTCGCGAAAAAGCGACTGTCACAGGAATCGATCTGGCTGAAAATGCCCTTCAAACAGCAAGAAAACACTGTCATCATTCGGGATTTCCGATCCGTTACATCGCCATATCCGCCGAGGATCTGGCAAAAAAAGAAGCGGGAAAATACGACATTGTGACGTGTATGGAACTGCTTGAACATGTTCCCGATCCCTGTTCAATCGTCAAAGCCTGCTCAAAACTGGTAAAACCCGGCGGACATGTTTTCTTCGCCACGTTAAACCGCAATCTGAAATCATTGTTCTATGCCATTATCGGCGCCGAATACATCATGCGACTGCTTCCAAAAGGAACACATCGTTATGAAAAATTCATCACCCCTGCTGAATTATCCCGCTATGTCCGGTCAACAGGTATGATTGTGACAGACATAACAGGCGTTACGTGCGATTTCAGGGCCAAAAAATTCAACCCGAATCACAATACCCAGGTAAATTACATGCTTGCCTGCACAAAACCAGAATAAAACGATTTCAACAGAAGCCATGAACGAGTCATTATCACTGAGAAAACCGAAATGCATACTATTCGATCTGGATGGCACTCTGGCAGATTCCGCACCGGATCTGGCCGCAGCGATCAATTTCGTCAGGAATGAGCGGGGGCTTCCGGCTGTTCCATATGAACAGCTCAGGCCAGTCGCATCAGCAGGCGCTCCCGGGCTTGTCAATGCGGCTTTTCATCTCACGCCGGAAAACGAACAATACCATTCTATCCGTGAACGGTTCCTTTTCCATTACGCGACCAACATCGCCAACAAAACCTCGCTTTTTCCGGGAATCCCTGAATTACTGGAACAATTGCGTCACCTCAAAATCGGCTGGGGAATCGTCACAAACAAAGCAAGCCGATTGACATTGCCACTCATTGAGAAAATCGGGCTTAACGATGCCGACTGCATCATTTCCGGAGATACGGCACCCCGTCCGAAACCCTACCCCGACCCGCTACTCGAAGCAACGAAACGGCTTGGAGTCCGGCCTGAAGAATGCTGGTTTGTCGGAGATGACCTGAGAGACATTCAGGCAGGAAAAGCGGCAGGAACCGGAACAATTGCCGCCCAATGGGGCTACTGTACCCGTCCACACGACTGGAATGCCGATTATATTGCAGAAAACCCCGGGCATATCCTGAGGCTGGTTCGCTCTGTATCAGCAAAATAACCGGAATGCACAGATGAAAAAGGCCGGCATATTGCCGGCCTTTTTCACGACACGCGGATCATAAACCGGCAGCTTTGCGCAGTATTTCCGCCTTGTCTGTTTTTTCCCACGTAAATTCGGGTTCATCTCGACCGAAATGACCATATGCAGCCGTTTTGCTATAACGCGGATGAAGCAGATCGAGCATCTGGACGATTCCCTTCGGCCTCAGATCGAAATGTTCATTGACCAACGCCGCGATTCTTTCATCGGCAATCACACCGGTACCTTCCGTATTGATTGTGATATTGATCGGTTTGGCCACGCCAATAGCATAGCTGACCTGAATCTGGCATTTGCTTGCCAGACCGGCAGCAACAATATTCTTGGCGACATATCGTGCCGCATAGGCAGCCGAACGGTCAACCTTGCTGGGGTCCTTCCCGGAAAAGGCTCCGCCCCCATGCGGACAGGCGCCGCCATAAGTATCCACAATGATTTTACGGCCGGTCAGTCCACAATCCCCCTGCGGACCGCCAATGACGAAACGTCCTGTCGGATTGACCAGATAGCGGGTGCCCTTGAGCCATTCCGCCGGCATAACCGGCTTGATGATCTCCTCAATAACCGCTTCCTCAATCTGTCTGTGTTCGATTTCAGGAGCATGCTGGGTCGATAACACAATCGTTTCCGCGCCGACCGGCTTGCCATCGACATAGCGCAATGTCACCTGTGACTTGGCATCCGGACGCAGCCAGGGAATCCGGCCATCCTTGCGAAGCTGGGACTGGCGTTCAACCAGACGATGTGCATAGTAAATAGCGGCAGGCATCAGTTCGGGTGTTTCATCACAGGCATAACCGAACATCAGCCCCTGATCACCGGCCCCCTGATCCAGATCAAGCCCGCGACCTTCATCGACGCCCTGTGCGATATCGGGAGACTGTTTGTCATATCCGACGAGAACAGCGCAACCACGATGATCAATTCCATAATCGTTATTGTCATAACCGATCCGTTTGATCGTATCGCGTGCAACAGAAATATAGTCAATATTGGCAGTCGTCGTGATTTCTCCAGCCAGAACCACCAGACCGGTATTACAAAGCGTTTCCGCCGCGACGCGTGCAGAGGGATCCTGTTCCAGAATCGCGTCCAGAATCGCATCGGAAATCTGATCGGCAACCTTGTCGGGATGCCCTTCAGACACCGATTCCGAAGTAAAAAGATAATCTTTTGCCATAAAAAAATAGACTCCTGTAAGGCCAATTGCGTCCGCAGCCAGTCAGAAGCCTGCGACGCTTTAGCGAAATTTATAGACCGCTTCGCAAGTTGTCCGTTAACTCAGCGGCAGCACTATTCTACGCCTAATTTTCCAGTTATCAAGAATAATTCCCGATTAAATTACTCGGAAATAGTCTTGAGCTGTTTTTTGGGGAAAACGGCACCCAAATCCCGGATCAGCCGGAACGCCACTCTCTTTTCCGAAAGCAATTTAGTGAAAGGTTATCGACATTACGATATCATGACACCTTTCAGATTGAACGGGCCTGTGCCGGCCCCATTATAATTACTACGCTGACTTATCCAGATATGCCCGAAAATCCTCTTTCAAAAGCTGCCTCGTACCAAAAAAGGAACACCAGATGAGGTTCTTTCTGTTCATCTTATGGCTACTGCACTGGCTGCCTTTGCCTGTGCTTGGTCGTCTCGGGAAATGTCTGGGAACAGTCTGCTATTACATGATGAAAAATCGGAGGCATATTGCCCTGACCAATCTCCGGCTTTGCTTTCCAGACATACCGGAAAAAGAACGCAGAAAAATTGCCCGGGAACACTTTCAGGGATACGGCCGCAGCATTCTGGAACGTGGTATTCTCTGGTGGGCCCCGGTGGAGAGAATCAAAAAACTCATTCACGTCGAACCCGCCGTCCCTTTCGATGACACACAGGCTGGCCCGGTCATTTTCCTGTGTCCCCATTTCGTCTGTCTTGAAATGCCAGGTGCCATCATCACGATGGGTTCCCCCGGCTGTTCAATCTATACCCAGCAGAAAAACTGCATTTTCGATGAAATGCTACGCAAGGGGCGAATGCGTTTTCACGACACGGTTCTCCTTTTCTCCCGGAACCAGGGAATCAAACCGATTATTCGCGCATTGCACAAGAATATCCCGTTTCTGATGTTACCCGACATGGATTTCGGTTCCAGAGACGCGGAGTTCGTTCCTTTTTTCGGCCAGCCGGCCGCGACTCTGGTTGCTCCGTCACGTCTTGCAGCGGCAACCCACGCAAAGGTTATCCCCGTCGTGGCGACCTTTCTGCCTGACTATCGGGGATGGAAAGTCAAATTTTATCCGGCATGGGAAAATTTTCCCGACAAGGACAACTGGACCTCTGCAAAACGTATGAACGAATTCATTGAACAGCGCATTCTGGAAACACCCTCCGAATATCTCTGGACACACAGACGATTCAAAACACGTCCGGAAGGTTATCCGAAAGTCTATCCCGACAAAGAATGATTTTTCCCAAAGATTCAGATATCACACCAGAAACATCGGCAATTTCCACTGACATGATTTGCACAATAACATATCATTTAACAAACATCTCAAACGGTTGATACCCATTCATGAAACTGAAATTCACAAAAATGCACGGCGCGGGAAACGACTTTGTCGTATTCAACGGTTGCGATCAGGACATCAACCTCACAACGGCACAATTCCGGTTCATCGCTGACAGACGTTTCGGAATCGGAGCAGACCAGATTCTCATTGTCGAAAAAACAGAAAAGGCCGGCATCGATTTCCGCTACAGAATATTCAATGCGGATGGCGGTGAAGTGGAACAATGCGGAAATGGCGCACGAGCCTTTGCCAGATATGTTACCGACTTCAAAATGACAAGCCATAACCCGATCAGGGTTGAAACAAAAGCCGGCATTATCGAATTATTCATTGAGAATAACGGCACAGTTACGGTCAACATGGGCAAACCCGAATTTGCCCACGCCAGAATTCCGTTCGACGCCAATGGCCTGAAAGGGACCCCGACAGGCGACGATACAGTCTGGCCCCTTTTTCTGGACAACGAATCCGTTTCTCAGGAAATCGACATTTCTGTCGTATCCATGGGAAACCCCCATGCGGTTCAGGTTGTCCGGAATATCGACGAGGCGCCTGTCGCTTCGCAAGGCCCTCTTATCGAAAATCACAAACGTTTCCCGAACCGGGTCAACGCCGGTTTCATGGAAATCGAAAACCGCCACTCGATCAGACTCCGCGTTTTCGAAAGAGGTGCCGGTGAAACACTGGCATGCGGAACAGGGGCATGCGCCGCTGCCGTCGCCGGAATACGCCGGGGTCTTCTCGATTCCCCGGTAACCGTCAAGGCCCGTGGCGGCATACTTGAAATTGCATGGAACGGTTATGGACATGACGTCATGATGACGGGACCTGCCGTTATCGTTTTTAATGGTGAAATTGACTTGTGAGGCATTATGAAAATCGATCCGGAAATCTTCCGTGTACTGGCTGATACCGATATCCGTCTGAAAGACTGTCCTACGCTCATTAAGCCATATTACAGGACCAAAAAAGAATACCGGCAAATGCTTGAAGAAGATACAGAAGAACTGAGCGAGCTGCAAAGTGTCCTGAACGCTTCCGGCCAATATGCACTTCTGATTATCTTCCAGGCAATGGATGCTGCCGGGAAAGACGGCGCCATCAAGCATGTCATGTCAGGAGTAAATCCGCAAGGTTGCCGCGTCTACAATTTCAAACAACCCACGGAAAAAGAACTGAAACATGATTTTCTGTGGCGAGCCGTATGTCAATTGCCGGAACGTGGAGAAATCGGAATATTCAACCGTTCCTATTATGAAGATGTTCTGGTCGTGAAAGTTCATCCGGAGATTCTCGACAGACAGAACCTGCCCGACATGAAAGCGGGAACCGATCTGTGGGAAGACCGTTACCGGTCCATACGCGATCTCGAGGCCCATCTTCACCGTAACGGTACCCGGATCATCAAATTCTTCCTGCATATCTCAAAAGAAGAACAACGCAAGCGTTTACTGGAACGTATTGATATCCCGGACAAGAACTGGAAACTCAGCCTCGCCGATTTCGAAGAAAGAAAATACTGGGACGAATACATGGATGCTTTCGAAAAATGTCTGCTGGCGACCACGACAGACAATTGTCCCTGGTATTTCGTTCCCGCAGACGACAAGAACAATGCCCGACTGATTATCTCATCAGTCATTCTCAAAACCCTGAAAGACCTGAAATTGTCCTATCCCCACGCAACCAAAAAGCATTATCATCAGCTGGAAATGCTCCGGAAAAAACTGGAAGAATAGGACGACAAACCCGCCCGTTTTTTGACAAGCAAGAGACTGGCGGGTTTTGCATCCGGCGAGTCAAACCACCTGCCTCTTTCATGAACTACAGGTTCAGTCATTCTGTATCGTCTTTATCCTTTTCAGCGACTGCGTTCCCTTTTTCCGCAAACCATGTCCCATACATGGGATTCTGAATAAAAAATTCATGCGGTCCGGAAATATTTCTGCCAGATGAAACATTCCCGGACGAAAACCAAACAGCAACCCAGTAACATATTGTTTATATATATATTTTTCATATTCCGCCAGACGGTCAAATGGTTTTTGACCATTTGCACACCCTTTTTCTATTGCAAAAACAACAACAAAATTGCGTTCCAGAACCGGGATGTGCCCTGAAGAAATTTCAAAGTCATGTTTTAATGTCAAGCAATGCAATGAACGCATTAAAAATACAGTTCATGAAACACTTTTCCGTATTGCCGACACCCTCGGCAATATCAGAACAGTATGGACAAAATCTGAATCACTCATCAAGGAGAGCAATATGTCATCACTGATCAACGCACAAATCAAACCATTCAAGGCAGAGGCATATCACAATGGCCAATTTGTCACGGTAACGGACAATGACCTGAAAGGAAAATGGGCCATTGTATTTTTCTATCCGGCCGACTTTACTTTCGTCTGCCCGACAGAACTGGGTGATCTGGCTGACCATTACGAAGAATTCAAAAAGATGGGCGTCGAAATCTACTCTGTTTCCACCGATACCCATTTCGTCCACAAGGCATGGCATGATGCATCCGATACCATCAAGAAAATCCAGTTTCCGATGGTAGGCGACCCGACAGGCAGAATCAGCCGTGACTTTAACGTCATGATCGAAGAAGAAGGCGTCGCCTTGCGCGGAACCTTTGTCATCAATCCGGAAGGACAGATCAAACTGTGTGAAATCCATGACCTGGGTATTGGCCGTTCCGCCAAGGAACTGATCCGCAAAGTCCAGGCAGCACAATATGTTGCCACACACAAAGGACAGGTATGCCCGGCCTCCTGGCAGCCAGGCAGTGAAACTCTGGCGCCTTCCCTGGATCTGGTCGGCAAGATCTGATCCTTTCGCCTGACCGGGTTCCCGTGAATTGTTTCCGGGAACCTGTTTTCCATGAAGCGGTGGATTATCCATCGATTCAGTTTTCACGGCTATCTCAACCGGACAGAGAAACATGCTCGACAATCAAGTAAAAGAACAACTCAGGAACTATCTCGCCAAACTGGTCAATCCGATTGAGATAGTCGCCTCAATCAACGATACCGAAAAATCCCGTGAAATGACAGCACTCCTGCAAGACATTGCGGAGCTGTCTTCCAAAATCACTCTGACAGAACAGGCAAAAGAAGACAAAAGATCCCCCTCATTTTCAGTAAACTGCCCGGACGGAAACGTCCACATCCGCTTTGCCGGTCTCCCCATGGGCCACGAATTCACCTCACTCGTACTGGCGCTGCTCCAAACCGGTGGATATCCGCCAAAAGTGGAACCTGACGTCATCGAGCAGATCCGAAATCTCGAAGGAACCTATCAGTTCGAAACCTATATTTCGCTCAGCTGCCAGAACTGCCCCGAAGTTGTTCAGGCCCTCAATCTGATGGCCGTAATCAATCCGAACATTTCCCACGTCATGATCGACGGAGCGATTTTCCAGGACGAAGTCAACGACCGTCATATCATGGCCGTGCCGACCATTTACCTCAATGGCAAGGAGTTCGGCCAAGGGCGTATGAACATCAAGGAAATCCTGGCCAAAGTCGATACCGGCAGTTCCAAACGGGAAGCGGAAAAAATATCTGCCAAGGCGCCCTTCGATGTTCTGGTTATCGGAGGCGGTTCGGCTGCTGTCACATCGGCGATCTATGCGGCAAGAAAGGGAATCCGTACCGGCCTGATCACTGAAAATTTCGGTGGACAGATTCTGAATACGACAGACATCGAAAACATCATTGCCATCAAGAAAATCGAAGGAACTCATCTCGCTGCCGCCTATGAAGATAACGTCAGAAATCATGACATTGACGTCATGATGCCCCATCGTGCGACCAATCTGGTTCCCGGCAAATTGATTGAGGTCCAGCTGGAAAACGGCGCTTCGGTCAAAAGCAGAACCGTCATTGTCGCAACTGGCGCCAGCTGGCGAAAAATGCAGGTTCCGGGAGAGGAAAAATATATCGGCCGAGGTATCGCTTTCTGTCCACACTGTGATGGCCCGCTCTATAAAAACAAGAAAATTGCCGTCATTGGCGGAGGCAATTCGGCCGTCGAGGCGGCGATTGATTTGGCAACCATTGCAGAACATGTCTCGGTTCTGGTCCGTGGAACAAAATTGACAGCGGATACCGTATTGCAGGACAAGCTGTTTTCCCTGAAGAATGTCACATTGATCACTCAGGCAAAAACAGTTGAGGTAACGGGAGACGGACAAAAAGTGAATGGACTCGTATACCAGGACCTCTCCACTCCTTCAAACCGTACTTTGCCGGTCGCCGGTATTTTCGTCCAGATCGGACAAGTTCCCACTACCGAATGGCTGAAAGAAACACCTGTCAAGCTGAATGAAAAGAATGAAATCGAAGTCGATGTTTACAACAGGACATCCGTACCCGGTATTTTCGCTGCAGGAGATGTGACATCTTCACCTTACAAGCAAATCGTCATCGCCCTGGGGGATGGGGCAAAAGCATCCTTAAGTGCATTCGATTACCTGATCCGTCACTGATCAATTGTCGTTTTGCCAGGGCCGTTATTGAATAACGGCCTTTTTTATTGGTATTGTTATAAAGTTGCGCAAGACAGGCGACATCCATTTTTATCACGGAAACCTATGCAAATCGAAGAAAAAATCACCAAAGCCGCCGAACTCATTCTGCAGGCTGACGGACTGCTGATTGCGGCCGGAGCAGGTATGGGAGTCGATTCGGGACTTCCCGACTTCCGGGGAAACGAAGGGCTATGGCGTGCTTATCCCGAACTTGGCAAACATCGCATTTCATTTGTCGAAATTGCCAATCCGAATGCTTTCTCCGACAATGCCCGTCTGGTATGGGGTTTTTACGGACACCGGCTGAAACGCTACCGGGAAACACAACCTCATGAAGGTTTCCGGATTCTGAAAGAAATCGCTGAAAAACGGGTTCATGGCGCTTTTATTTTCACAAGCAACGTGGATGGACAGTTTCAGAAAGCAGGATTCGATGATTCCCGCATTGCAGAATGCCACGGTTCCATCCACCACTTGCAGTGCACGATACCTTGTTCTGCCTCGATCTGGACGAGTGAAGGATTATCCGTTGAAATCGATGAAGAAAACTGCCGCCTTCTCTCGAACTTCCCGCTATGTCCGGAATGTCATGGACTGTCACGCCCCAACATTTTGATGTTCAATGATTGGGGCTGGATATCCAACCGGACCGAAATGCAAATGGAACGTTTGAACAAATGGTATCGCAAAACCAGCCGGCTGGTGGTTATCGAAATCGGCGCCGGTGTGCATGTTCCGACGGTCCGGCGTGCCAGCGAATCATTTAACGTTCCCATCATCAGAATCAATCCGGATTACCCTGAAGTCCCCAAATCAACGGATATCGGATTGGCGCTTGGCGCGATTGATGCCCTCCGATCCATCAAAAACCGGATTGAACTCATCGCATGACCCGACATTCAACGCAAGAACCACTCAAATGACTTCGCCAAAAACATTCGCGGAAAACCTCTGGAACGATGTCGTTCAAGTCAGGGCAAAAACGCCACTGATCCACAACATCACCAATCTTGTCGTGATGAGCTACAACGCCAACGTCCTGCTGGCTCTGGGTGCAGCACCGGTCATGGCCCATGCACGGGAAGAAGTGGCTGAAATGGCATCCATCGCCAACGCTCTGGTTCTCAATATCGGAACATTGCAACCTGAATGGATCGAATCCATGAAACTGGCGGCATACGCCGCTCATACCCGCCATATTCCTGTCGTACTGGATCCGGTCGGTGCAGGAGCGACGACCTACCGGAACGAAGTCATTCATGAACTCCTGCTTCATGCAAAACCGGATATCATCCGCGGAAATGCCTCGGAAATCATGAGCGTAGCCGGAACGGCAGCGCCAACCCGCGGGGTTGAAAGTACACAGCCTTCCGGCAATGCCATTCATGCCGCACGCAAACTGGCCAAAGACATAAAAGGAACGGTTTGCGTTTCAGGAGCGACAGACCACATCTTCGACAGTACCGGACGAAAAGCCAGCCTTGACAACGGACATATCTGGATGACAAGAATTACCGGAGCCGGTTGCTCGGCCAGCGCCATGATAGGCGCATTCGCGGCCATCCAGCCTGATTACTGGCAAGCAGTGACAGCCGCGATGGCTTATATGGGTATTGCAGGAGAACTGGCCGCCGAAACGGTCATATCGCAGAATCTGGGTGTCGGCTCCATGCAAACAGCATTGCTCGACAAATTGCAGTTAATGAACAAAAACGAGTTCCTGACCAGACTGAAAATATCATCAAACGCATAAATTCCGGAAACCCGGCGGTATTTTCCCGCATCAGGAAAGAGCCGCCATACGTGCAAGCGCTTTCTGCCGCTTCAGTTCAGCCCGCCGGGCACGCTGGATTTCCGCTTCTTTCCGACTCAAAAGACAACCGCACCATTTCTGACGATACAGCCCCAATTCTTTTGAAAGATTGATCCCGTCATACCAGTATGGCCTGAAATCCCGGTACAGAAATGATATCCCGGTTTCCCGTGCAACTTGTTTTGCCGCCAGACAAATCGCCTCATGATGCTGGTATCTCGAATACAGCAGACTGGTCGTAAAAAACCGGAAACCCCGTTTCCTCGCTTCCTGAGCCGTCGGCAACAGGCGTTGCCGATAACAGATCGTACAGCGTTCTCCTTCCATAGTGATTCCATCCAGCTCCCTGATCCACCGGGCAGGTTTTTGCGCTTCACCGGCAAAAACAATCGGATATCCCAACTTGTCGGCAGCAAGCTGTGCAGATGCCCTGCGCAGGTCGTATTCTTCTTCCGGATGAATATTGGGGTTGAAAAAGAAAGCGGTGACATCAAATCCCTCATTCCGCAAATGCACAACCGGCATCAATGAACAGGGGCCACAACATATATGAAGAAAAACGGAAGTCGCATTCATTTCTGCTCAAACTCTCTTGAACCTGTCATTCCACACGGACATGATAACTCAGTATGGATTGCCCATTTGCAGGGACTCTGATATTCCAGACTGCCATCATACCATCCCGGACATGAGGATAATTTTCCTGCAAAACCCGCCAGTCCCCCGGAATCGGTTCCCGGATCTGAACGGTCACACTTTTGTTTTTCGCATTTTTCAACACGATTTCATAAGCGCTTTCATATTTTCTGGTCGCCGGATCCTTCGATGGCAACAATTCAAAGCGGGTCTGTTTCCTTGACCCCGTCACGTCAAAAGACTCTCCGATTTTCAGGTTGACCGTACCATCAACGGGTGTATGAGACATCCGGCTTTCCCCAAGAAACTGCTGGTCACCACGATCGTCCGTCTGGTAGAAACGAATGGTACCGCCAGGCAAAGGAACACCCAGCCCGTCACCGGCGATATTCCTGAATGCGATTTCCATGTCCACAGGCAACCTGTCACCGGCATTCGACAAGCGGTTCCGGTAATAATAGCTTGCACCATTCATCACCCACTTCCTGACAATCCTGACATCATCTGAATTCAGAAGTGCATATTGTCTCGTCTGATCATTCGATAACGTTATCCGGTAAGGAAGAGTATACAAATGATAATCGGCAAAAGATTCCTGCGATGCTTCATTACTGACCGGCATGGCATCCAGTTTGGCGGATCGGGCAGCCGCGGCCATCAATACCGGTCTGACCATCGCGACATTCGGATTGCCTGCTATCAGCTGGACTTTCGCTTCCCGGTATTCCGTGCCACTGTTATTGCTGACAACGGCCCAGCCCGACACATTCATCCTGTTTTCTTTTTCATTCAGCCGGGCAATATAATGGGCACTCCAGCTGATCCCGTTCGTCAAATAGTCCAGTTCGAGCCGACGGCCTCCGCCATTCTTACTGGTCATCCCGACAGTCAATACCGGTTTACCATGTAATCCTTCAGGAATCCGGTCAAAAACAATCCGTCCGGGAACATCGGTCTCGATCCGGTCTCCGATCTTGAGAACAATTCCGTTCCGGACAGACAGTATCTGTGCAGGTTCTTCTGTTTCGGTACCGGTAACCGGGTTGGTTCTGACCACGCGAACCATTTTGCCCACATAATGGTCCAGCAATGTTTGTTTCGATAACAGATTGTTATCGAAACAAATCTGATCGACAGTGAGTTTTCCGGAAGAAAGATTCTTCAACATGACCGTTTCAGGCTGTATCCGCTCGCTGATATCCCCAAACCGGACATTCACATCGCCGTTTTGCAGGGGCAATTGCCTGACATCCCTGACCATAGCCAGATCACGTTCGTAAATCGTTAAGGAAATCTGTTTCTGGTCGGCTTTTCCGGTCTGCACAACTGGTGCAGCCAGAACGGATGCCGCAACGAAAACAAGAGAAAACAGCAAAGAATGCCTGAATGTCATCATATACAGGTTCTCCATAAGACCATCTGTAAAAACCGGAACAGCAAATATCCTGATCCGGCACATTCATCAGTTTGCATCACCAGTAACTGGTGTACAGTTTTTTTACGTTTGAATACAAAACCATCCGGAAATTCCGGATGGTCCCGGTTCCGCCGGCATAAAAAAACAGGACAATTCAACTTGCCCTGTTTTCCGGAAACACGATGAATTCAAATGACGGCCAAAGCCTGATCAAGATCGGCGATCAGGTCTTCCGAATGCTCCAGACCGACCGACAAACGGATCATATCTTCACTGACCCCTGCTTTTTTCAGTTCTTCGGCACTCAGCTGGCGATGTGTCGTTGATGCGGAATGTGTTGCAAGAGAGCGGGCATCGCCGATATTGACCAACCGGGTAAACAGTTTGAAGGCATCCAGAACCTTGGCCCCCGCCTCGCGGGCACTCATGCTGCCGGATGGTTTCACGCCAAAAGACAGCAAACTGGGCGCCTTGCCATTCATGTATTTCTGAAGCAATGCGTGATCGCGATGATTGGGCAACGCCGCACAGTTCACCCAGGAAACTTTCGGATGATCGTTCAGGAACCGGGCAATCGCCAGCGCATTTTCACACGTTCTGTCCATACGCAACGGCAGCGTTTCGATTCCTTGCAAAATCAGGAAAGCATTCATCGGTGAAAGCGCTCCTCCCATATTGCGCAAGGGAACGACTCTGGCTCTTGCGATGTAAGCGGCATCACCGAATACATCGGTATAAACGACACCATGATAGGAAACGTCCGGCTCGCTCAACCGGTTGAATTTTTTCCTGTTTTCTTTCCAGGGAAACTTGCCGCTATCGACAATCGCCCCGGCGAGACTGTTTCCGTGACCGTTCATCGATTTCGTCAATGCATGCACGACGATATCGGCCCCCCATTCAAAAGGACGGCACAAATAAGGGGTCGGAACCGTATTGTCCACAATCAGTGGAATACCATGAGCATGTGCAATATTGGCCAGCTTTTCGATATCCGTCACATTGCCAAGCGGATTGCCTACCGACTCACAGAAAATAGCCTTGGTCCTGTCGTCAATACGGGCGGAAAAATCATCTTCCAGAAGCGGATTGGCAAAACGGACTTCAATGCCATATTGCGGAAACGTATGGGCAAAGAGATTGTAACTTCCGCCATAAAGAGTGCTTGACGCGACGATATTGTCGCCGACTTCCGCCAGAGTCTGGATAGCGTATGTCACGGCTGTCATGCCGGATGCCAGCGCCAGAGCGCCGACTCCACCTTCCAGCGCGGCAACCCGCTTCTCCAGAACATCATTGGTCGGATTCATGATCCGTGTATAAATATTGCCCGGCACCTTCAGATCGAAAAGATCGGCTCCGTGCTGGGCATTATCGAAAGCGTAGGCAACCGTCTGATAAATAGGGACAGCGACAGATTTGGTCACGGGATCAGGCGAATAACCGGCATGGATGGCAAGAGTTTCAAATTTCATGGCATTTAATAGAACAAAATTGATATAAACAACTCACATTGTACAGACTGGCCCGCGAACTGGTGAAAAAATCAGATCAGTCTGCGGGGATGGGAATAGACTGTATGGCCGTTTTTACGCACGAATCCGGCAAGGGTCACATTCGTTTCATCGGCAATCTTGATCGCCAACGCGGTCGGAGCCGAAACCGCGGCCAATATTCCGATTTTTGCCGAAGCACACTTCTGTACCATCTCGTAACTGGCACGACTGGTGACAAGTACGGCCCCCTTTTCACGATCGCTCCGGCTGACGGTCAATGCACCGATCAGTTTGTCAAGCGCATTATGCCGCCCGACATCCTCCCGAATACATGACACATGACCGTTCCCGTCCAGCCATGCCGCGGCATGTGTCGCGCCGGTCGCCTGCTTCAGAACCTGCATCTTTTCCATCTGGTCAAATCCTGAATGAAGCGTTTCGACAGAAAATATCTGACTGCTTGTAACAGGCGCAGGAATCCTGACCGCCTGTGACAGGGAATCGGTACCGCAAAGGCCGCATCCCGTCCGGCCGGCCAGATTCCGCCGTCTTTCCTTGAGATACAGGAATCGCTCACTTGAAATATCCAGCTCGATCCGGATACCGTTTTCAGCCTCGACAATCTCGCAGGCGTACATCTCCTCCGGAGAAGCCAGAATGCCTTCTGTCAGCGAAAACCCCAGGGCAAAATCTTCCAGATCGGCAGGGGTAGCCAACATAACGACATGGGAAATGCCATTATAGACAAGAGCCACAGGCACTTCTTCAGCGACGTTGTCAAGACAATCATGGCTTTCTCCCTTTTCAAACCGCCTGACAGGCCATATCGAAGATCCGAAATATTTATCCATATCCGCTTCTCATGGCAACAGGGCGACCACAACGGCGGATTCATCAACGGATGCATTGATCTGATCGCCCGTTTCGATCTTCTTTTCGGAAAGTGCGAATCCGACCAGTTGCAACCCCGGCAGCAGTTCAATCGTGATTTCGTCCTCCCTGTCACCCTTTGATACCCGTGTAACCGTCCCCTGAAACTGATTGGCGACAGAAAGTTCCGAAGAATTGGCTTCTTCGAAAACCTTGACTGCCGTTGCCTTGCACATTGCTAGAACAGCCATGCCCGGTTTCAACGCCAGAAGTTCGGCACTGGTACGAGTGATCCGTGCTATCAGTACGGACATGTTCTCATGCACTTGCAGACAAACCCTGACGATCTGCCCGCTCATTTTCAGTCCCTTGACCCGGCAAGGCAGATAATTGCGCATACTCGTTCTGATGGAAAGCCTGGAAAAGCGGGCATCAATCGTATCAGCCTTTTCCTGCTGAAACCGGCTCAATACTTCCTGCCGGTTTTTTTCCAGGACACCGGCAATCTCGAGCAGACGCAATCCGTCTGCCGTCAGCTTCGCCCCACCTCCACCAATACCTCCGACACTTTTTTCCACAAGCGAGACTCCCGTCAGATTGGTCAGGGTATCGATCGCCTGCCAGGCCGCCTTGTAACTGATCCCGGCCTCACGGGCTGCCTGTGAAATGGAGCCGGTCTCGGCAATTTTTCGCAGCACTTCAATCCGTTTATCGGCAGTACCATGTGCAAATGCATTGGCAAGAGAAACTGAATCGCTCATTTTTTCCGTCAACGTTTCAAGAAAAATCAAAAGTTTGAACAATTTTAAAATTGTTCTGCTAAAATTCGCTATTCCAATAATGAATAACGAGGTTTCATCATGTTCAATAAAATCCGTTTGTCCAAATTGCTGTTTGGACTTGTGATGCTGGGTGCTTGCGCACTTGCCGCGGCAGAAACCGTTCATGTGGCCGTAGCCGCAAATTTCGTCGAACCGCTCAAAAACATTTCCGAACAATTCGAAAAATCCACTGGGCATAAAGTCTTGATCACCAGTGGTTCGACAGGAAAGATTTATGCGCAAATCAAAAACGGCGCCCCATACGACCTATTCCTTGCCGCCGATGCGAAAACACCGGCAAAACTGGAACAGGAAAACGCTATTGTACCGAAAAGCCGCTTTACTTACGCCATCGGCAAACTGGCATTATGGTCTGCCAAACCGGATTACGTCGATAATCGGGGCGACATCCTGAAAAAACAGCCTTTCAGCCACATTGCGATCGCATCTCCCAAACTGGCACCGTACGGTCTTGCCGCCATGCAGACACTGGAAAAAATGGGACTCGACAAAACCCTGCAAACCAAAATCGTACAAGGCGAAAATATCGGACAAACCCACCAGTTCATCGCTTCCGGAAATGCCGAACTCGGCTTTGTCGCACTCTCCCAGATTTACAAGGATGGCAAAGTGAAAAACGGTTCTGCCTGGATCGTCGATACCAGGGATTATGAACCTATCCGCCAGGATGCCGTCATGCTCCCCAAAGCCAAAGACAATGCAGCCGCTTCAGCATTGATGAAATATCTGAAATCCGATCCGGCTCACAAGGTCCTGCAATCCTACGGCTACGCCTACTGACGGAAAATGATCATGCCGGAAGTTGATCTGTCGGCCATCTGGCTGACCCTCAAGCTGGCCACGCTGACGACCGCCATCCTTCTTGTCATCGGGACACCGCTTGCCTGGAATCTTTCCCATACAAGAGGATGGTGGCGCGGCCCTGTCAATGCTGTCGTGGCATTACCTTTCGTATTGCCACCAACCGTACTGGGATTTTATCTGCTGATCATGATGGGACCGAACGGACCGATCGGACGATTTCTCGAATGGCTGGGGTTGCCTTCCTTGCCATTCAGTTTTTCAGGGCTTCTTCTCGCCTCGGTCATTTACTCTCTGCCTTTCGTCGTCCAGCCTCTGCAAAATTCATTCGAGGCTATCGGAAAACAGCCGCTGGAAGCGGCAGCGACATTACGTGCCTCACCACTGGATACGTTTTTCAGCGTGATACTTCCCATGGCAAAATCGGGATATCTCACGGCAATTGTCATGGGATTCGCCCATACTGTCGGGGAATTCGGCGTCGTATTGATGATCGGCGGCAATATTCCGGAAAAAACCCGCGTATTGTCCGTCTCGATTTACGATCACGTAGAAGCGCTTGAATACACACAGGCACACTGGTTGTCAGGTGGCATGCTGATATTCGCTTTCCTCGTGCTCCTTGCACTCTATCTTTTGAACCCGAACAAACGCCGCTCATGAACAGTCTGTTTTTCAAGGGAAAAGTCAGCTACCCTGACTATGAGTTGAATTTTGACCTGTCGCTCCCCGGTTCCGGAATCACCGCTCTTTTCGGTGCATCCGGTGCAGGCAAATCGACACTTTTGCGCGCTGTTGCCGGGCTGGTAAAACCGGCCGACGGAATCATACGGGTCAAAGAGGAAACCTGGCAGCATGACAACGAAAAAATATTCATTCCGACATACAAGCGTTCGCTTGGTTTTGTCTTTCAGGATGCCCGATTGTTTTCGCATCTGAACGTTACCGACAATCTTCTGTTCGGAATGAAGCGCATCAAAACCGCCAGAAAAAACATTTCACTGGAAAAGGCGATTGACCTGCTCGGTATCGGCCATTTGACGGACAGAATGCCCGATACACTTTCCGGTGGTGAAAAACAGCGTGTCAGCATCGCACGGGCATTGGCGACCGATCCTGAAATCATGCTGATGGACGAACCGCTTGCCGCACTCGACATGAAACGGAAATCGGAAATCCTTCCCTATCTCCAGCGACTGAATGACGAGCTCCATATTCCCATACTCTACGTCAGCCACGCACTGGATGAAGTCAGTGCACTTGCCGACCTTCTCGTCCTGCTGGAAAAAGGGAAAGTCGTCGCATCCGGCAAAACCGGTGAAATGCTGACCCGTCTCGATCTGCCTCTCGCTTTTTACGACACCGCCTCCGCAATCATCGATGGAAAGGTGATCGCCAAAGATCCTGAATTTTGCCTGAACACACTGTCTTTTTCAGGAGGGTTCATCCAACTGCCCGGAGAACGTTTCAAACCGGGACAGACCGTCCGTTTGCGTATCCAGGCAAGAGATGTCAGTCTGGCGACAGAGAAACCGGCAAACACCAGCATACTGAATATTCTCGAAACGACGGTTGTCAACCTGTCAAACGATTCAGAGGGAGAAGTCATGGTCGAACTCGATGCAAAAGGCACACGTTTATTGTCGAGAATCACGAGCAAATCCGCCAGTCTCCTCAAACTGGTCAAAGGCAAGCCTATCTACGCCCAGGTAAAAGGAATCGCGGTAATTGAATAACAAACCGGATAAAACCGGCGTCCTTTCGGACAGGCACCGGAAATCGTCGTGCCCGGAAGGAAAATGAATATCCCGTTATAATGAATGAAACTGATTCTTATTCTGCGTTGACGTCATTTGGCAAAAATGACCCAAACCGATTGAAATGAATCAAATGACAGATAAATAACCGTTTCCCGATGGAGGTTACAATGAATGACAAAACAGGAATTCCGCAATATGAACTGCTGATCGACGGCAAATGGGTACCACCGGAAAGCGGAAAGTATTCGACCATATTGAATCCCGCCACGGAAGAAGTCATCGCCCACGTCGCTGCCGGCAGTGAAAAGGACGTCGATATCGCGGCCAAAGCCGCCCGTGCGGCCCTGAAGGTATGGAATGGTATCAGTGCGGCAGAGCGCGGAAGAATATTGAACCGGCTCGCCGACCTGCTGGAAAAAAATCAGGAAGAACTGATCGCGCTGGAAAGCATGAATGCCGGTAAGCCGATAGCCAGTGTCCGACGTCAGGATATGCCTGCCGCTATCGATACATTGCGTTACTATGCCGGATGGACAGACAAGATCATTGGCCAGGTCATTCCCGCCAGAACCGATGCCCTGACCTATACTGTCCGTGAACCGGTCGGTGTCGTCGGCGCCATTGTGCCCTGGAACTTCCCGCTCATGATCGGTATCTGGAAAATCGCACCCGCTCTTGCCTGTGGCTGTACCCTGATCGTGAAACCGGCTGAACTGACACCGATGACCGCCATTCGTATCGGGGAACTGGCACTGGAAGCCGGCATCCCTCCGGGCGTTCTGAATATCGTGACAGGCAAAGGCAGCGTTGTCGGCGACGCGATGGTCGCCCATCCTCATGTCGACAAGATCACCTTTACCGGCTCGCCGAAAGTCGGTCGCGGCATCATGCAGGGAGCTGCCGTCAATTTCAAGAAAATCACTCTGGAACTGGGCGGCAAATCCGCGAATATCATCTTCGACGATGCCGATCTGGACAGCGCGATCCGCGGATCGGCATCGGGCATTTTCTTCAATGCCGGACAGGTATGTTCCGCCGGTTCCCGGATTCTGGTCCACAAGAAAATCCATGACGAAGTCGTCGACCGGTTGATTGAACGTGCCAAGAAAATCAAGATCGGCGATACGGCGTCGAAAGACACCATCATGGGACCGCTGGTTTCCAGAAACCAGATGAACACCGTTATGGATTATATCGATATCGGCAAAAAAGAAGGCGCCTGTGTTGCCTATGGCGGCAATCGTGTCGGCGACAAGGGATTCTATGTCGCACCGACTATTTTCACCGATGTCAAACACGAAATGCGGATATCCCAGGAAGAAATTTTCGGCCCGGTCGCCAGCATTATTCCCTTCGAGGATGAAGAAGATGCCATCCGTATTGCCAACGGTACAGCCTTCAGTCTTGCAGCCGGTGTCTGGAGTGCCGATGTCACCCGTATTCACAAAGTGGCACAGGAATTGAAAGCCGGTACGGTCTGGATAAATACTTACGGATATACCGATGTCCGTCTGCCATGGGGCGGTACAGGCGAATCCGGTTTTGGACGTGAACACGGAGAAGCCGCACTCGAAAATTTTACCGAACCGAAAACCATCTGGCTGTCGCTTCTGAAACGCTAGCAAATCACCAGCCGTCACCCCAACGGCCGGCAACTGCTTCTCTCAAAAAAACCGAAGCCCTCTTGCGAGGGCTTCGGCCAACAAGCTGAATGGGGACCTGATCCCATTCAACAGGAGGGAAGGGCCGGGAAGGCGAAACCCTCCTTCTGTTGTTGAACAGTTTTTGTCCTGCGATCAGAACTTGTGGGTGATACCGACCTGAACGGCCGTTACGCTGTCATCCGCATCACCGAAAGCACGCGCCACAACTTCATCGTCATAGTCGGTGTAGGCAACGTTACCGTAGATGGCGGTACGTTTGGACAAATCATAGGTATAACCGATGCCATACTTGTAGATGTCCTTGTCGCTGATACCCGTACCGGCAAATTCGACTTCCATCCACTGAGCGGAAGCGTTCAGACGGCCCGGACCCAGTTTCCATTCCAGACCCAGCAACCATTGTTTCTGGTTCAGACTGTCAAGCTCTGCAATATTTGCATATTTGCCATCTGCGCCAAAAAACTTATTCACGGAATCAGGAGACATAGCCATCAAAGCATCCACATCAAGACCGGTGTATCCTCCTCTTGAAATAGCTTTGTCCTTGGTCTGCTGATACAACAATTCAACCTTGGCAGGACCAAAACGATAAGCGGCACCCAAGTTCCAGACAGTAGAATCGGCAGAATCAGCTACCTTGCTCCAGTTACCGACCAGGCTCAACGGACCATTGTCGTAACCGAGCATGATGCCGTAACCGTCGTTGTCGTAACCGCTACCTGCATCTTTGGCATCCCAAACATCGGTCATTACCCGATCTCCATTCGCATCCAATGTCCATTTTGCAGAATCTTCATGGGTATTCTGCCCCAGCGAGTAGCTGGCACCGAAGTGAAAACCGCTCCAGTTCGGGCTGTCGTAACGGATGGTGTTGTCGATACGTGCGGAACGCTGGGTTCCTTCGATCATGCCTGCAACGCCATACTGATAGAACGGATCGAACTTACGAATGGTTTCCGTCGTCAGTTCGTTGACACGACCCAGACGGACAGCACCCCAGCTATCGCCCTTCAGACCGACGTTGGCGGCACCATCCCAGTCTTTGTCGTTTTTGGCTTCGCCGTTATTCAGGTCGAAACGTCTTTCCAATTCGAAAGTCGCTTTCATACCGCCGCCAAGATCTTCCACACCGCGGAAACCCAGACGGTTGTTGACGTTTTCACCCATTTCCACATCATGGCCGGATTTCTTGATGAAGCCGGTATCCACGATACCGTAGATGGTCACGTTGGATTGTGCGTGAGCCACGCCGGCAGCGGCACCCAAGACTGCCAATGCTATTAGCGTTTTTTTCATTTTATTCTGCCCTTTATATTAAAAAAGT
>ERZ1034992.255-NODE-255-length-33270-cov-5.891916_pt1 | contig 33270 bp, 29 predicted proteins | sample MGYA00520695_ERZ1034992 | MGnify/ENA primary metagenome ERZ1034992 (study PRJEB33766, sample SAMN09781778) | gut metagenome | biome: gut microbiome | host: Homo sapiens | place: Madagascar | study: EMG produced TPA metagenomics assembly of the PRJNA485056 data set...
CAATTAAGGAACAGAACAATGTTTGAACTGGACATTCATCGTGAATTTTCTGCGGCGCATTCGTTGCGCGGCTATAACGGGGACTGCTCCCGTCTGCACGGGCACAACTGGACGGTGCAGGTATTTATCCGTTCGGAGAAACTGGACGAAGTCGGGATTGCCATGGACTTCAAGCTGCTGAAAAAAGATCTGGATGCGGTGCTGGCGGAACTGGATCATCAGAATCTGAATGAACATCCGTATTTCAAAGACCGGAACGCCACGAGTGAAAATCTGGCGGTATACATTTACAACCGTCTGAAACCGGGTATCAGTCGTCCTGGACTCGGACTTCAGCTTTCGAAGGTGCGGGTGTGCGAATCTGCTTCTTCGGGCGCCTCTTATTTTGAATAAAAAACGTAAAAGACACGTCATTCCGCTGTATTTCGGGGATTGACAAAACACAAAATGCGTGCTATCTTACCGGATAATATCTTTGTGTAAGTAGAACATGCAAACAGAAAGGTCGTTTCTATGTCAGGACATAGCAAATGGGCGAACATCAAGCACAAGAAGGAAGCGTCGGACAAGAAGAAAGGCAAGATCTTCTCCCGAATTGCAAAAGAAATCATGGTCTGCGTGAAGCAGAGCGGGAAAGATCCCGGTTCGAATCCGCGTTTGAGAATGGCTCTGATTGAAGCGCGCGCCGCGAATATGCCGCGCGACAATATTGACCGCGCCATCAAGAAAGGCAGCGGCGAACTCGGCAATGTGAACTACGAAGAAATCGTGTATGAAGGCTACGGCCCGCAGGGAACCGCCCTTATTGTGGAATGTCTGACCGACAACAAGAACCGTACGATCGGTGATGTCCGCATGACTTTCGACCGCAACAACGGCAACCTGGCTGCCAGCGGAGCCGTGAGCTGGATGTTCCAGCGCAAATCCCATTTTGTGATTACCGATGAAGCGAATGCTGATGAGGAAAAGCTGATGGATATCGTGCTGGATGCCGGTGCGGAAGATATTGATGTGGAAGACGGCGTGGCGGAAATCTGGGGTGCGCCCGAAAGTTTCACGGATATTGCCAAAGCGCTGGAAGACGCCGGCATTGCCACGTCGGAAGCCGGAATTACGCGCCGTCCGGACAATACGGTTGACATTACGGATGCCGGTGTTGCCGCGCAGGTGATGCGCCTGGTGGATCGTCTGGAAGAACTGGAAGACGTTCAGGCGGTGCAGCACAATGCCAGCATTCCGGATGAAATTATGGAATCCATTGAAGAATAACCTCCTTGCGGCTGTCATGAATCAATGATAGTGCTGGGTATAGATACGGCGCTGCGGACAACCGGCTACGGGGTAATCCGTCTGGAAAAAGGACGATTCATCGTTCTGGACTGCGGCGTGATTGCCAACAAGGCTGCGTTGAAGCACGGGGAATGTCTGCGCCGTATCTATTTAGGAATACAGGAGCTGATCGGAGCGTTTCATCCGGAAGCGGCTTCGATTGAAGCGGCTTTTGCCAATAAGAATATCAAGACCACAATGCTGCTGAGCATGGCGCGCGGTTCCGCCGTGGCGTCGGCTTCGGTATGCGGCATTCCGGTTTTTGAATATTCCCCCAAGACAGCCAAACGGGCTGCCGTCGGAATGGGAACGGCGTCCAAGGAACAGGTTGCGGCAGTGATTGCTTCGATGTGTTCATTGAACGTGTCGGATATTCCGAACGATGCAACGGATGCGCTGGCACTGGCGATCTGCCATGCCAATATAGTATCGCGTCCGGAGCTGGCGGGGCTGGCGGGACATGCGCTTTGAACAGTTTCTGTTTCCGAAGAAGTAAGGAATGAGAATGACACTCACGAAATACGGGAAGAGAGAATGGCTGACCGCGACGGCAGTAGCCGTGGTGCTGTTGGCATTATGTGTTGCATTGACTGCAGTGGTAGACCGGATGGCGGGCATAAGCCTGGCGGTTCTGGTGGTGCTGGTGTGGCTGGGATTTGTGGCATTTTTCCGTGATCCTGTGCGGAAAATTACAGCGGAGGAAACCGAACTGGTTTCGCCGGCGGACGGAGTCATCAAAGACTGTGAACTGATTCCGAACGGAAACTGCGGCGACCCTGAACTGTCCAAACTGTTTGAAGGCAAAGATATGCTGCGTATCGGCATATTTCTTTCCGTGCTGGATGTTCATCTGAATCGTGCGCCCTGCAAAATGACGGTTCATTTCAAGAATCACAAAGACGGTGCTTACCATGATGCGCGCGACATCTGTGCGATCAAGGAGAATGAATCACTGCTGCTGGGCGGTTACGGTGAAATCGCGGGAAAGAAATTCCCGATGGCGGTGAAACAGGTGTCCGGAGCGATCGCCCGCCGTATTGTGTGCGGGGCAGAAGTCGGAACGATTTTGGTGAAGGGGGAACGCTACGGCATGATCAAATTCGGATCCCGTACAGAACTGTATCTGCCGGTCAGGAGCAATTTTGAACCGGCGGTGAATGTCGGGGATCGGGTTTACGGCGGCGTGACAGTGATCGCCCGTTATCAGGACAAACAAATTTAACGACCGCGTTACGGCGGCGGGGAGTTCGTATGAAACAGCATTTTCGTGATCTTCTGACGCGCAACCGCTGGCTGAAATGGATGCCAAATGCCTTGACGCTGGGCAATGCCCTGTGCGGTTTTGCGGCAATTCTCTACACGCTGCAGGTTTATGAGAAGGCGGGGTGCCGCGGCGGAGCGGCGGAAATCGAAAAGATTTTTGCGGTGAGCGCGGTCATGATTCTCGGAGCGATGGTTTTCGACGCTTTCGATGGTTATGCTGCACGTCTGCTGAATGCGGCGAGCATGCACGGCATTCAGATGGATTCCCTGGCGGACATGGTTACTTTCGGAGTTGCGCCGGCGACAGTGGTCGCGGTGATGGCTCATGCACTGAACCCGCTGCAGCCGCGTCAGTTTATGCTGGTCTGGGGACTTTGCGCGGTGTATCTGGGCTGTGCGGCACTGCGTCTTGCCAAATACAATGTTCATGCCATGCTGGAAAAGAAGAGCAGTGAAAAGTTTTCCGGACTGCCTTCGCCGGGTGCCGCCGCCGCTGTGTGCAGCATCATTCTGTTTTATGCGGCGGAAGGGTCTTCGCGTGCATCGTTTCAGCATCTGATTTCTTTCCTGCCGTATTATGCCGCCGTGCTGGGACTGCTGATGGTCAGCGAAATTCAGTATCAGCATTTCGGCAAATGGATATTTTCGATTCCCCGTCATAAAAAACGTCTCTTCATCGTGGTGGTGGTTTTGGGCGCAGCCTGTTTTGAACCGGCGCTGACAGCCCTGATTCTCATCAACGGATATATTATCTGGGCTCCGCTGGCTGCGCTGGCGGTCAAACTCGGATTGCTCAAATCTCCCTCGGATGCCAATATCTGAGGTGCGTCATGGCGTCTGCCCGGAAGAAAAAAATTGCCGCCGGACTTCTCAACGAGATTGACCGGCGTCTGCTGGAACATTACGGTCCGCAGAAATGTTTTCTGGACCATGAAACGCCGTTTCAACTGCTGGTCGCCACGATTCTTTCCGCACAATGCACGGACAAAATGGTCAACCGGGTAACCTCGGAACTGTTCAAGACCTGTTCCCGCCCGGAAGATTTTGCTGTTCTGGAGCCGGAAGAATTGGAAAAACGGATTCATTCCTGCGGTTATTACCGGGCGAAAGCGAAAAACATTGTGAATGCCGCGCATGTTCTGGTGGAAAAATTCCATTCGGAACTGCCGCAAACCATGGATGAACTGCTTACGCTGCCGGGTGTCGGCCGCAAAACCGCGAACGTGGTGCTGGCGGATGCGTTCGGAGTGCCGGGACTGCCGGTGGATACACATGTTACGCGGATCGCCAATCTGCTGGGATTGACCCGTTCGCAGGACCCGGTCCGGATTGAAGCGGAACTGTGCGCATCCCTGCCGCCGGAACGCTGGGGCGAATTTTCTCATTTGATGATTGTTCACGGACGGACCTTGTGTCCTGCCGGACGACCCAAATGTTCCGAATGTTTTCTCGCTCCGCTCTGCCGTCATGCCGCAGAAAAACCGAAAAGGAAAAAAACATCATGAACTCTCTGGAATACCAATTCCGGCAGATCAAAAAACTGCCGGACTGGATTTACTGGCTGCCGGCAAAACTGCTGCTGGGACTGCGGCATGTCATGCGTACCGAAATTATTGACGAGGCAGGGACAATTGCCGCGAAGAATCCGCCGGCGATCACGGTTCTCTGGCATAACCGTCTGCTGTTTTTTCCCGCCATGTTTGAACGCTGGGAACGCGAACATACCGTGGCGGTGATCAGTGCGTCGCGCGACGGCAGTTATATTGCGGATCTGTGCCGGCAGTTCGGCATTGAGAGTGTGCGCGGCTCGACTTCCCGGAAAGCAGTGCAGGTTCTGCTGGGCGCAATGAAGAGCATCCTCCAGAAGAAGAAATATGTCAGCTTCACGCCGGACGGTCCGCGCGGACCGAAATATCACATGAGCCGCGGTCCGATTCATCTGGCGAGCGAGACCGGGGCGCGGATTATTCCCATTGCGGTGAATTATTCGTCGTACTGGGAATTGAAAAGCTGGGATGGTTTTCAAATTCCGAAACCGTGGGCGAAAATCACTCTGCATCTGGGGATGCCGGTGGAAATTCCGCCGCATCTGACGGAATCTGAACTGGAAAAATGGCGTGTGGAAGTCGAGAACCGGCTCAACGCGATCACTGTGGATAAAAAAGGAGTTTGAGTCATCATGAAAATCGGTTTGCTCTGTATCGGCGACGAACTGCTGAAGGGAGCCGTCATCAACACCAATCTGGCATATATGGGACAGCGTCTGCTGGAAATAGGCATCATGCCGGAGCTGTGTCTGGAAGTGCCGGATGAACCGCATGATGTGGTGGATGCGCTGAAATATGCTTTGCAGCATACGGATTTCATTATTACATCCGGCGGACTTGGTCCTACGGCGGATGACCTGACCAAACAGTCGATCGCGGAATATCTTCACATGCCGCTGGAATTGAATCCCGCGGCGGAAAAATCGGTGCGCGACCGCTGGACTTCTTTGAAAAAAGGAGAACTGCCGTTTCATTTCCTGAATCAGGCGTATATTCCGCATGGAGCGGAACCTCTGTTGAATTCCTTTGGTTCTGCGCCGGGAATCAACATTACAACTCCGGATTCCAAACATATTGTTATGTTGCCGGGACCGCCTTCCGAACTGCATCCGATGTTTGACAACCAGCTGCTGCCGATTCTGAAAGCACATCTGGACACTCATATCTACACCCGGCTGTTTCATCTGTCCGGCGTACCGGAATCGCGGGTGGAAGAACGCACCATTCCGATCATTGACGCCAACCCCGGTCTGTCAGTGGCTTATTGCGCATCCCCGGAATTCGTCAAGCTGTTTCTGAAATCGACGGACTGTGTCTGTGTGGAACGGGCGGAAAAAGCGGTCCGTGCCGAATTTCATGCGGAACTCCTGCATGATTCTTCCCGGACGGTTGCCGAGGAAATCATTCTTTTGCTGCGGGAACGCAAGACGACGCTGGCACTGGCGGAATCCTGCACAGGCGGTCTGATTTCTCAGCTGATCACCGATGTTTCCGGATCGTCCGAAGTTTATATGGGCGGAGTGGTCTCCTACGCAAATTCCGCCAAACGTGATTTGCTGGGCGTTTCGGAAAATACCTTGGAACAGTTCGGCGCGGTCAGTGCCGAATGCGCGGGCGAAATGCTGCGCGGAGCGGCTTCGCGTTTCCATACGGATTGTTCCATTTCCGTGACCGGAATTGCCGGACCGACCGGCGGAACTCCGGAAAAACCGGTGGGGCTGGTTTATATCGGAGTGCGCTGTTTTGAACAGGAACTGGTGAAAGAGTATCATTTCCGCGGCAGCCGTGAACAGGTTCGCGCCCGCACGGCGGCTGTGGCATTGAACACACTCCGCCGTATGCTCCAGGGAGAAAAACTGTCATGATGGAGGATTCGCTGTTTTCCGCTTTGGCTGGGCAGCCTTTGGCGGATAAATTGCGTCCGAAAACACTGGACGAAATTGTCGGTCAGGATCATCTGCTGGGACCGGACGGTCCTTTGCGCCGCATGATTGACGGCAAATGCGTGTCCAGCTTCATTCTCTGGGGTCCGCCCGGCTGCGGAAAGACGACTGCCGCCCGGCTGATGGCAACCAATTCATCCCTGCATTTCACGGCATTGTCCGCCGTTTTTTCTGGAATTGCCGATTTGCGTAAAGCATTTGAAGACGCTTCACGGCGGCGGCAGGCAGGGCAGGGAACGCTGCTGTTTGTCGATGAGATACACCGTTTCAACCGGGCGCAGCAGGACGGCTTTCTGCCGTATGTGGAAAACGGCACGGTAACGCTGGTCGGCGCGACTACGGAAAATCCGTCATTTGAATTGAACAGTGCATTGCTTTCCCGCTGCAAGGTGTTTGTCATGAAACCCCTGGATTCGGATGCGCTGGAAAAAATACTGGTCCGGGCGGAAAAAGTGGTGGGACGTCCCCTGCCGCTGGATGCGGAAGCCCGTGCCACACTGCGCGAACTGGCGGACGGCGACGGACGGTACAGCATCAATTTGATTGAGAGCGTTTACAATCTCACGAAGGACGGGGAGATTCTGGACAAGGAAAAACTGCTGTCGTTAGTGCAGCAGAAAGCGCCGGGGTACGACAAGGATCGGGACGGTCATTACAATCTGATATCCGCTCTGCATAAATCTCTGCGCGGTTCGGATACGGACGCCGCGCTGTACTGGGCTGCCCGGATGATTGAAGGTGGAGAAGACCCGCTGTATCTGCTGCGGCGTCTGACCCGGTTTGCCATGGAGGATGTCAGCATGGCGGACCCGAATGCGCTGAATGTCGCCATTGCCGCCTGGGATGCGTATGAACGGCTGGGATCTCCGGAAGGGGATCTTGCCATCGCCGAACTGGTGGTGTATCTGGGAACCGCTCCGAAATCCAATTCCATTGACAAGGCGTGGCTGGCTGCCCGCAAAGCTGCGAAACAGTATGGATCCCTGACTCCGCCGGCGCATATTCTCAATGCTCCGACCAAACTCATGAAGGAACTGGGATACGGCAAAGGGTATCAGTATGACCAGGATTTGCCGGATGCTTTTTCGGGACAGAATTACTTCCCGGAAAAAATGCCGCGTCACAAATTCTACAATCCACCTGAACGCGGTTTCGAGCGTGAAATCGTGAAACGTCTGGCTTACTGGGAACGGCTTCGCCGGGAAAAAAATAAGGGAAACTGAACTGTTTCTACTCAAAATAAAACGGTCATCCGCGGCAGAGCAGATGACCGTTTTCTGAGTCGCTGTCAATGTACTTTATTCCGTGAACACTCCCTGCGGCAGCTGTCCATTGAATTGTCCGGCGGCAACTTCCGGGAAACGGATCGTGGTATTCCAGTCCTTCCCGCTCAACAGCAGTTTGCTGACAAACCAGTAGTCCTGTTCTTTTTTGAACGCGGCGGCTTCCAGTTTGCGGACAGGAACCGTTTCATTCCCGCGGAACCATTCCGCCCGAAGCGGGAAAAAATATTCACAGCTGATGGCAGCCTTCACCGTTTCCCTGCCGTCTTTGGACGCCAGCAGAAAGACCCGGCAATCCTGTCCTCTGACCGTTTCACGCGGAAATTCCTTGCGGAAATCCCAGTACAGAAAACTCATCGCCAGATCTTCCGGCGTGATGCCGTAAATACCGATCTGCGGCTTTGCATTGTTCTTGATTCTGCTGTCTACACTGGTGGAGCCATCCTTGCCGTAGGATTGTCCGATCGTGTAGATTTCGCTGCTGTTGAAACGGATCTGCGCCAGCGTCCGCACCGGGGTGAAGAAAATTCCCATTTCAATCGAAGCCTTGACCGGCCGCGCGCCTTCCCGGCGATGCTGTGCAGTTCCTTTCATCGACGCCCAGGAATCACGTCCGGGCGGATTGCGTACCCGCATCAGAAAATCTTCCGCAGTCCAGTTTTCCGGAGAAACTTTGTCTGCTCCGTTCAGCAGGAAACTGAATGCGGCGAACAGGCACAACAGAGCGGGGAGGAGTTTCTTCATTTTGCCGCTCCTTTGCGGGTGTTTTTCCGTGCGGCGGACGTTCTGGCGGAAACGGATTTTTTCGCAGCCGTTTTCTTTTCCGGTTTCATCAGCATCAGTTCCAGCACCTGCGGAATTTCCGAGACAAAATGAAATTTGACCTGTTTCATCACATCTTCGGGAATATCTTCCAGATCCTTGCGGTTTTCTTCCGGCAGAATGATATTGTGAATCCCCGCCCGGAGCGCGCCGATGGATTTTTCCTTGACTCCGCCGATGGCTGTTACTTTACCGCGCAGATTGATTTCCCCGGTCATGGAGAAGTCCGGTCGGACCGGTCTGCCGGTCAGCAGCGAAACCAGCGCCGTGGTCAGCGTGACGCCGGCGGACGGTCCGTCTTTCGGGGTGGCTCCGTCCGGAACATGGATATGGAAATCGTTCTTTTCAAAGAACTTGCTGTTGATGCCCAGTTCTTTTGCATGTCCTTTGATATAGCTGAACGCCGCCAGAGCGCTTTCCTTCATGACGTTGCCGAGCGAGCCGGTGAGCTTGAGATCCCCCTTACCGGGCATGGAGACAGCTTCCACCTGCAGAATGGTTCCGCCGACACTGGTCCACGCCATGCCGGTCGCCACGCCGATTTCCGGTTTCTGCATGGCTTCATCCATGAGGAATTTCCGGGCGCCGAGCAGATGCCGGATTTCTTTTGCATTGATTTCGATTCTGTCATTCTGTCGCGAACCTTCCACGATTTCGCGCGCCAGTTTGCGGCAGACCTGTCCGATAGTGCGTTCGAGCTGCCGGACCCCCGCTTCACGGGTATAGTAATTAATGAGTTCGTCCACCGCATCGGATTTGAAAACCACATTCCGGTCTTTGAATCCGTTTTCCTCCAGCTGACGCGGGATGAGAAACTGTTCCGCGATATGTTTCTTTTCCGTGGCGGTATATCCCGGCAGCCGGACCACGTCCATACGGTCGAGGAGCGGTGCGGGAATCGTGTCGGAGATATTCGCCGTGGCGATGAACATCACGGAACTGAGGTCGTAATCGATTTCCAGATAATGGTCGTTGAATGTGCTGTTCTGCTGCGGGTCCAGCACTTCCAGCAGAGCCGCGGCGGGATCGCCCCGGAAATCGTTGCCGAGTTTGTCGATTTCATCCAGCATGAAAACAGGATTGGAGGTTCCGGCTTTTTTCATCCCCTGGATAATGCGGCCGGGCAGGGCGCCGATATAAGTGCGGCGATGTCCGCGGATTTCCGCTTCGTCCCGCACTCCGCCCAGCGAAATGCGCACGAATTTGCGTCCCATAGCTTCCGCGATGGATTTTCCCAGAGAGGTTTTACCCACGCCCGGAGGTCCGACAAAACAGATGATCGGAGCTTTGCGGTCTTTTTTGAGCTGCAGAACAGACAGAAATTCCAGAATACGTTCCTTGACGTCTTTCAGACCGTAGTGGTCGCGGTCCAGAATCTTTGCCGCTTCGGCAATATCCAGACGGTCTTCCGTGAAATTATTCCACGGTACCGACAGAATCCAGTCGATATAAGTGTAGGCGATGTTGTATTCCGCGGCTGCCTGCGGAATCATTTCCAGCCGTTCGGTTTCCTTTTTCAGCAGCTCGACAATGTTTTCCGGCAGCTCCAGTTTCGCCATGCGTTCTTCAATGTTGACAATATCCGGATTGCGGTTGCCTTCACCGAGTTCCTCTTTGATGGTGCGGAGCTGTTCCCGCAGGAAAAATTCCCGCTGGGATTTGCTCATGGCGTTATGCACCTGCGACTGGATTTCCGAGCCGAGACGCAGCACTTCCACTTCACGGTTCAGCAGAATGGTCAGCAGATGCAGACGGTCCTGCAGTTTCGGCAGAGTCAGAATGGCGAGTTTCTCAATGTACGTGATGTTGAGCGTGTCCGCAATCAGATCGGCAATGCGGGTGTTGTCCGTCAGGTTGATGATGGCAATTTTGAGTTCTTCCGGAAAATTCGGAGAGAACGACACAATTTCCTGAAACTGTTTGACCGCATTGCGAACCATTGCCACCGTCTCGATGCTGTTGTCGATATCCTGCGGAATACGCTGGACGCGCACCTGCGAGTCATCATCATCCGGCTTGCTCTGGAAACGGACACGCGACAGTCCGCGCATCAGCACCCGTACCGTGCCGTCCGGGAATTTGAGCGATTTAACCAGCCGGCACAGCACGCCGGTTTCGGAAACCTGGTGCTTGTCCAGCTCGAAGGAATCCGGGTTCAATTCAATTCCCTGCACATCAGAGACTGGCGTTTTAGCATCCGGCATTTCAGGAAACACCGTGATGAGACGGTCGCCCGCCGCCGCTTTTTCCACCAGGGCAATGATTTTCGGATTGTCCAGCACCAGCGGAGTCAGGGCGTAGGGGAACAGCACCACGCCGGGTTGTGTGATGGCTGGCGCGACTGTGATGTCGGCTATTTCTCCGGTATCGCTGTCGCCGACTTCATGCACCGGGTTGACCGCCGGATTCGTATTGGTATTTTCTGCAATATTGTCTTTTTTCTCTTCGTCCATACAAGCGCCTCGCTTTCTTGCGTTGTGTAATTTGCCATGACTGTATCACCGTTTTTTCATTTTGCAATACGTCAAAACGATTTTCCCCCGTTTTTTTACGGATATTCAGAGACAGAAACAGCCTTCCGGTTCTGTTATGACAACAGCGCCGGCAAAAAGTTCATTCAGAAAACTCAGTGTTCCGGAGGCTGCTGTCCGGGAAGAACGGTGCCGACACTGACAATCATCTTCATGGCATCCGCCACGCTCATGTCCAGAAAGGTGCATTTTTCGCGCGGAACCAGCAGCAGAAAACCGCTGGTCGGGTTCGGCGTTGTCGGCATGAAAATGCTTACCACCGGTTTCCCCAGTTTGTCGGTAATTTCAAAGGGCTCCTTGTTTTCGTTGGTGACGAACCCGATTGCGTAGGAACCGGATGTCGGATATTCAAACATGACCACCTGCCGGAACATGCCGCCGCTGGATGAGCGTACCGCATCGCCGATCTGTTTGCACGTGGAATAAATGAAATTCGCCAGCGGCAGGTGCAGCAGAACGGTCTGCCCCAGATTGATGAGACGTTTGCCCAGCGTCCATTTCGCCAGTTGTCCGATCACCAGCAGAACAATAATCATCAGAATCAGTGCAATCAGGCGGATTCCCTGCTTGAGCCAGAACGAATTGCCGCCGCCTTCCAGTCCGGGCAGATTCATTTTGTCCGCCAGTCCGATCGCCCAGACGGTCAGCATATCGTAAACCCACCAGGTCATCCAGAGTGCCGCCAGAAACGGAACCACTACAAACAGCCCGGTCAGCAACAGTCCTTTCAGACGGAAACGCAGAAAATGACGACACATGCGGTTGGAAAGATGCAGGTGCAGCAGAATCATGTTTCTATTTTTCTTCATGGTTGTTTCCTTTGATTTTCAGTTTCAGTATTTTCCGCTTGTCTGCTTTGACAATATAAGCGGTCAGCGTGTTTCCCTTGAAATGGAATTCTTCGCCTTCTTCCGGGATTCTGCCCAGTTCTGAACAGACATAACCGCCGATGGTGTCTGCCGCATCCGTGTCCGGAATGTCCGAATCCAGAATTTCGTTCACTTCCGAAATCAGGGTGCGCGCTTCGAATATTATCGAACCGTCCGGCTGCAGCTGCGGCTTGTGCTTTTCCTCTTCCTCGTTGTCGTATTCATCCTGAACATCTCCCACGATTTCCTCAATGATGTCCTCGAAGGTAACGATTCCCGCAGTTCCGCCGTATTCGTCAATGATGACCGCAAAATGGTTGTGCAGACGCCGGATTTCTTCCAGCAGATCACCCACTTCCTTGGTTTCCGGGATGAACAGCGGTTTGTGCGAAAGCTGGTCCAGAGTCTTTCCTTCCAGCGCTTTTTCGTCGATGAAGTCCTTGGCGTAGATGATGCCGCGGATTTCATCCACGGAGCGGCCGTAAATCGGAATGCGGCTGTGTCCGGTGGCTATGAACATTTTCTTGGCTTCCCGGATGGACGCCGAAGCCGGGATGGCTTCCACATCCACACGCGGGGTCATGATTTCCCGCACGGACATATCGCCGAGATCCAGAATTCCCTTGATCATCCGTTTCTCGCCTTCTTCCAGATCGTCGTCTTCATGTTCACCGTAGTTTTCCACCACGGAAAGAATTTCGTCTTCCGTGCTGACCCGCTGCTCCGGAGCTTCCTCATCCCGCCAGTCTTCCGCGTTCTCGCGCAGTTTCCGGCTCAGAACCGTGAACGGCAGCAGCACGGTATTGGCAATCAGCAGGATGCCGGGAATCGTCATCCGCAATGCCCAGAGATCCGAACGGTAAAGCAGAAGCAGCGCGCAGAATTCCCCGATGGACCAGAATACAATGATGGCTCCGATGATGAACGGCAGTTTCCACGGATCAGACCATTCCCCTGTCCAGCTTTGCACCAGCACAAAGGAAAACATTCCCAGCACCGACACCAGGATGAACAGCATCAGTTTGAAAACCGAACGGATCGAATCCGATTTTTCCAGCCAGCCGTTCAGCCGCGCCGCTAGTTCCGGATCGGATTCTTCCAGTTTCATGATCTGTCCGCCGGAAAGACGGTCAAACGCCTCGAAGGCGGTGAACAGAATCACAAACAGAATAAAGCTGACAATGAAAATGCTCAGTACTATACTCATATATTTTCCGTTGTTTCAGTTGGAGCCGGAAAAATTTTATCCAGATTGAATTTTTCCGACAGTTTGCGGAGAGCCGCGGCTTCTTTCCGGCGCATGATACGCTTCAGCTCCGGTTTCAGATCATCCTGCCCTGACGCATGAAGCAGTCCATGCACCAGATACAGCACGACTTCCCGTGAATAGGGCAGACTGCGTTTCGCCGCTTCCCGTTCGGCAACCGCGGGACATACAATGATCTCCACTTCCACATCGTCATCCGGATCGCCGGTATCCGGAAGCTCGCTCCGGGATTCCCGGTAATCGAAACAGATCACATCCGTCGGACCGGTATGTCCCACATACGCCTGATTGATTTCCGCCATTTCTTCTGCGGCGACACAGGAAAAGGACAGCGTTCCATTGATGCCGCTGTTGGTTATTTCCGCCGCGGCTTCCGCAAAAGCTGTCAGTTTTTTCTTTTCAGGGCGCCGGTATTTTTTTTCCGGCCGCCACGAATAAATCATCTTCATATTTTTTTTCTTCCTTCGGATGAGTTGCTATCCGCGCATGATTCATGGTAATCAGTGTGCTGATGAAACTTTTTTTGACGATCGCCAGCTCTTTTTGCGTCAGTTGCGAATTGTCCAGCTGCCCATCCCGTGCTTTGTTCTGGAATATGCTGTTGACCAGTGTTTCAATTTTATCCTGCGTTTTTTCCATACTGCGTGATGCCGCTTCGCAGCAGTCCGCCAGCATGACCAGACAGATTTCCTTGTCCGACGGCAGCGGTCCCGGATACCGGTAATCCTCCACTTTGATTTTTTCCAGCTGCGGCTGTACCAGTGTTTCCGCCAGAGCCTGCGCCTGATCCGGAGCAAGCACCCGTTCCTTTGCCTGTTTCAATGCTTTTTCCCATTCCGCATCCAGTGCTTTCTGATAGAAATTGCCGACAAAACTGGTCCCGTGATGCTGGATGATGGTATCCCGCAGAATTTTTTTCAGTTTGTACTTGCGGGCAAGCTCCGGACCGAATTCCGTTACATGACTGCGGATAATGATTGCGCTCATATGCGGATCGTTCAATTCCTTGTGCGCATCTTTTCCCGGATTGTTTTCCGTGAAATATTCCGGCTGTTCCAGCTTCCCGACGTCATGGAACAAGGCGCAGACTTCCGCCTTGATGGGATCCAGTCCCGCATCTGCCGCCGCGGTTTTTGCCAGCTGCGCAACCGATTCACAATGATGATAAGTTCCCGGCGCTTTTTCCTGCAGTTCCTTCAGCAGCGGATGGTTACGGTCCGCGCAGATTTGCAGTGACATGGCGGTGTTGACGTCAAACACCAGTTCCAGCAGATACAGCAGCAGCTGTGCCAGCACCGCGGTCAGCATTCCCGTAACAAACGGAAACAGCACCAGCCATTTCAGCAGTTCCGGACCCGGATTCACTTTCAGATAAAAGACACATGCAACCAGCAGCGAGGACAATGCCGTACCCAGAAACCCCCGGACAAAGAAGCTCCGGTAATTCTTGACGTTCCGCACGGCAATTGCTCCGCCGGAATTGATCAGCAGTCCCGCAATGACCATCTGAAACTGGTTTTCCATCGGCAGTGCAGAGATCAGCGACACGAAGAAGCTGACAAAAAATGCGGTCCGCACACCGAATATGACCGCCACCAGAATGGAGGACAGACCGATCGGCAGGGCAAAATACAGCATGTCGTACGGAATGGCAATCTGATGCTGGGTCAGCCGCAGAAATCCTTCCAGAAAAACTTTGTTCAGCAGCAGCGACAGAATCGTGATCAGCCCCAGCAGCCACAGCGAACGGTTGCTCCGCACAAAAGCCGGCTGCACCCGGAACAGATACATCCCCATTGCCAGAATCACTGCCAGACACAGCAGAATGTTTTCCCGGATCACTTTGTAGATATTCAGTCCCCGGCTGGTTTTCATCAGCTGTTCACGATACGCTTTCACGCGTTCCTGGATGTCTTTCGTCACAATATCGCCTTTTTTCATGATAAGGCTGTCTTTATGAATGTACTGACGGATGGTGTTTTCATCGTCCAGCGGTTTCAGCTTGCGTTTTTTCAGAGCGTCGGTGTAATCCTGATCCAGAAACAGATTCCCGTTCGCCAGAACGGTTTCCAGGCAATGGGCAATGTTCTGAATTATGCTGTTTTTCCCCGGATATGTGTAATATTCCAGGGCTTTTTCCACAATCTTATGCGCACAGCTCTGCGGAATCTGCTGATTTTCCGCCTGAATGCTGTAACGGCGGTTGTTCAGATCCACAATGGTGATCCATTCCTTGTTTTTCAGATTGGAGAAAACCGGTTCGCTCAGAATTCCTTTCAGCAATGCCTTTTTGAACGGAAGATCCAGCTTCTTTTTCTGTTCCGGATTGTCTGCAATCCGCAGCAGACATTCCTGCGTCGCCGCTGCCAGATTTTCCACCTGTTCCTGTATGTCATCGTTGGGGGCGTGAACATAAAAACCGCCGGCTTTTTCCAGCGCTTCCTTCTTTTTCACTTCCTTGAAGAAACGTTCATAACGGGCTTCGATCCGTTTGGTTTCTTCGCCGCTGATCCGGTAGTGATCCGGAATTTTATCCGCTTCATTTTTGCGCAGCTGTTCCGTCCGGTCATGATCCACCACCGTGAAATCCTGATCCGCATACAGCGTGTACGGCGCAGGCTGTCCGATTGCCGGCAGACGGTTGTTTCTCATTTTCGGCGTCGTGTCGATGATTACGGACAGACTTGCCGCCAGCAGACAGAGCAGCAGCAGAAAAATGAAAAAACGGGAATGTTCAAAAAAATTGGAAACAGCCGCGACAAAAGAATTCTGTTTTGACGTTTTCATTCTTCTGTCTCCTCCTGATCCGCTTCCGCTGCTGGACGGCGGGTATAGGCATTGATGATTTTTTCCACCAGCGAATGCCGCACCACATCCCCAGAAGTGAACCGACAGATGCGTATTTCATCAATGGACGCCAGATTGCGCAGAGCCGCGCGCAGTCCCGAAACTTTCCTGCCGGGCAGGTCGGTCTGCGTCGGATCGCCCGCCACCACGCATTTGGAACGGAACCCCAGACGGGTCAGAAACATCAGCATCTGTTCATTGGTCGTATTCTGCGCTTCGTCCAGAATCACAAAAGCATTGTTGAGGGTGCGCCCGCGCATGAATGCCAGCGGTGCAACTTCGATGATTCCGCGTTCCGTGAACGCCGCGGCTTCTCCCGCATCCATCATATCGTACAGCGCATCATACAGCGGGCGCAGATACGGATTGATCTTTTCTTCCAGTTTGCCGGGCAGAAAACCAAGATTTTCCCCTGCTTCCACTGCCGGACGTGTCAGAATGATCCGGTCGTAATGTCCCGCCAGAAATTCGGAAACAGCCAATGCCATCGCCAGATAGGTTTTCCCGGTTCCCGCCGGTCCGATGCCGAAAGTGATATCGTAATGCCGGATCGCATTTACATATTCCAGCTGATTGGCGGTTCGCGGCACGATCTCCCGTTTGCGCGGACTGACCGCTATCCGGGCGGCAAAATATTTCTGCAGTTCCGCTTCCCGACAGGTCTGATATGCCGCCAGAATCTGGTCGAAATCAGGCTGTTCCAGACGCAGGGACGGCATTTTTGCCCGGATTGCCTCCAGGTGTTTTAAAAACGACAAAACCCGCTGGATTTTTTCAGGGGAATCAGCCGTAATCAGCATCCGCAGATCACGGACGTTGGTCTGTACTTCCAGACGTTCCTCCATTTTACGGAGATTGCGGCGGAAATCACCTGCAAACAGGGATTCCATTTCCAGCGGTGTTGAAAAATAATATTTCCCCGGCGGATTATTACTGCCGGGCGCCTCGTCATCACATGTATTCATTGCTGTGCAGGAAGTGCGGGGATGTTCAGAACCGTACCCGGTTCCAGCCGATTCGGATTCTTGATCAGATTCCGGTTGGCTTCGTAAATGACTTTCCACTGGGAACCCCTGCCGTAATAATGAGCTGCCAGACGCCAGAGGCTGTCATTGGTTTTTACCGTATGGCTGCACGGCAGTTCAATCGGCGCCGGTTTTGCTGTTTCTTCCGTCGCCGGCAGCGGTTTGCCGGCTGCTTCGGCTTCCACGGCAGAGACCGGTTCGGCAAGCAGTTCCGTTTCCGGTTCCGCCGCCGGTTTTTTCTCCGGTTCGTTCTGTGGTTCAGCGGATTCCAGCTGAATCGGCGCAGTAACTTCCCGCTTCGGAGGAAGAGTGTCGTCTTTTGCCCCGTTTGCACAGGATGACAGAAGCACCGGAGCCGACAGCAAGGCTGCCGCCGCCGCGAACATTTTTACTTTATTCATAAAAACCATTCTCCAATCCGAAGTTCAGTTGAAATCATGCGTTATATTTTTTGAGGATCAACGCGCCGTTATGACCGCCGAAGCCGAGGTTCGTGTTGATTGCAACATCAATGACCTTTTCACGCGCCGTGTTCGGGGTGTAATCCAGATCGCATTCCGGATCGGGCGTTTCGTAGTTGATGGTCGGGGGAACGATGCCGTTCCTGATCGACAGGGCGCAGATGATGGTTTCCAGACCGCCGGCGGCTCCGAGCGCATGACCGGTGGAACCTTTCGTGCTGCTGACCGCAACGCCGGAAATCTTGTCGCCGAAAACCGTTTTCAGCGCCTGGGTTTCATACAGGTCGTTCAGCGTGGTGCTGGTTCCGTGCGCGTTGACGTAATCCACATCTTCCGGATTGATTCCGGCGTTGTCCATCGCCATCTGAATGGCGCGCGCCGCACCTTCTCCGCCCGGAGCAGGGGAGGTGATGTGATACGCATCGCCGGTTGCACCGTATCCAACCATTTCCGCCAGAATTGCCGCCCCGCGGCGTTTGGCATGTTCCAGTTCTTCCAGAATCAGAATGCCGGCACCTTCGGACATGACAAATCCATCGCGGTCGCGGTCAAACGGACGGCTGGCGTGCTGCGGATCATCATTGCGCTGACTCATCGCCTTCATGGAGCAGAATCCGGCGAATCCGAGACGGGAAACCGAGGCTTCCGCGCCGCCGCTGATCATGATGTCGGCATCGCCGCGCACCACGGCGCTGAATGCTTCCCCCAGGGAATGGGCGGCGGAGGCACAGGCGGAAACCGCCGTGAAGTTCGGACCTTTTGCCCCGTAGCGCATGGAAACGGAACCGGAGCCCATGTCCGCAATCATCATCGGAATCAGGAAGGGGGAAATCCGCGAAGGACCTTTGGTGATCAGGGTTTCGCACTGTTTTTCCAAAGTTCTCATGCCGCCGATACCGCTGCCGATGCAGACCCCGACGCGGTTCGGATTGACAACGGCTCCGTCGCGCAGATCCATCGGCAAGCCGGCATTTTTCATGGCTTCATCCGAGGCCGCGATTGCATACAGCGCAAAGTCATCCAGTCTGCGTGCTTCTTTTTCCGTCATATAGATCGTGGGATCGAAGTTTTTCACTTCTCCTGCGATTTGGGTGCGGTAAGCACTCAGATCGAAGCGTTCGACCTTGCCCAGACCGCATTTACCGTTGATTACGGCGTTCCAGAGTTCCTGGACACTGTTCCCCAGACAGGAAACTGCACCGATACCGGTAATTACAACGCGTCGTCCAGCGTTCATTCAATCCTCCATGGAAATAGCAAAAAAGCGGGCCTTCCCAAACTGATGGGGGACCCGCATTTTTTGGCAAAAGTTATTGGGATCAAGCCTGCTGCTTGCTCTCGATATATTTGATCGCGTCCCCGACGGTGGTCAGCTTTTCAGCGTCTTCATCCGGAATATCGGAGCCGAATTCTTCTTCGAAAGCCATCACCAGTTCGACCTGGTCCAGAGAGTCGGCACCCAGATCGTCGATGAATTTGGCATCTTCAGTAACCTGATCTTCGGCAACACCGAGCTGCTCGACAACGATTTTTTTCACTTTTTCAGCTGTAGTGGACATTATAAATCCTTTCCTATAGTTAGTTAGGTTTTCTTAGCATATGCAATGTCTGTAATATTGCATGTTTTTTTGAAATTGCAAGTCTTTTTTTAAGGAATCTTGCAATTTTTTCTTCCGGCAGGTTCAGAAATGCCTGCCGGAAGTATGACACTTCAGGACATCAGGAAGCCGCCGTCAACGTTCAGCACCTGACCGGTAACGTAAGCGGATTCTTCCTGGCAGAAGAAAAACACTGCGTTGGCAACGTCCGCCGGCAGTCCCGCGCGTTTGAGCGGAATGTTCACCAGAAACGCATCTCTGGCGGCCTGCGGCAGTTTTTCCGTCATTTCCGTCTGGATGTATCCCGGCGCAATGGCATTCGCCGTGATGTTGCGGCTGCCGAATTCGCGCGCCGTGGTCTTGGTCAGGCCGATCACGCCCGCTTTGGAGGCGGAATAGTTGGCCTGTCCGGCGTTGCCCATGCGGCCGACGACAGAGGCGATGTTCACGATTTTGCCGTAACGGGCGCGCATCATCACGCGGGTCGCCGCCTTCGTGAAGTTGAATGTGCCTTTCAGGTTGACGGACAGTACCATATCCCAGTCTTTTTCCGTCATTTTCATCATCAGGGTGTCGCGGGTGATTCCGGCGTTGTTGACCAGAATATCCAGTCTGCCGTATTTTTCAACGACCGCCTGGACCGCTTTGTCCGCGTCCTCCGGAACGGCGACGTTGGCCTGAATCGCCATGGCTTCGTAACCCTGCGCCTTGAATTCGGCAGCGGTCTTTTCCGCTACGTCCAGCATGATGTCGACCATTGCGACGGTTGCGCCTTCCGAAGCCAGTTTTTCACAGATGGCACGACCGATTCCGCGAGCTCCGCCCGTGACCAGTGCCACGCGGCCTTCCAGTTTTTTATTGCATCCCATTTTTTTCTCCTGTTCTTGTTGGATTGGGGTTTATTCTATGACGAGTTTGTCCAGATCTTCGGCGGACTGGACGTTCATCACGGTTTTGGTTGAATCAATTTTGCGGATCAGACCGGTCAGCACCGTGCCGGGTCCGAACTCAATGAACGTATCCGCACCCGTGGAGGACAGCGCATTCACGCAGTCGATCCAGTGAACGCTGCCGGCAACCTGCTGCGCCAGGTTTTCCTTGACGGTGGTGTAATCTTCGACCAGTTTTCCCGTGAAATTCTGGGCGACCGGCAGCACCGGCTCCCGGACGGGAACGTCTGCCAGCACGGCACGGAGTTTCTCTCCGGCTCCTGCCATCATGCCGGAATGGAAACCGCCTGCCACGTTCAGCGGCACCACCCGGCGCACACCGGGAACCGCTTTGAACAGTTCAACCGCTTTGGCGACGCCTTCGACTCCGCCGCTGATAACGGTCTGCATCGGGGAATTGTAATTGGCAACCCAGATTCCGCAGTCCCCGCAGATCTTTTTGAATACATCCGCCCCGACACTGCCGTTGGTGAGAATGCTTGCCATGGTTCCCGCCGCTTCCTTGCAGGCGGCGTCCATCAGTTCGCCGCGCTTTGCCACCAGACGCAGCGCATCGTCAAATCCGAAGAAGCCGGCACTGCAGAGCGCGCCGTATTCTCCCAGACTCAGCCCCGCGGTTCCGGTCGGCTTCACCTGCGGAAATTTTTCCTGGAATGCCGCCAGACATGCCATGCTGGTGGTGAAGATCGCCGGCTGACAGTAACGGCTTTCCGTGAGTTTTTCATCCGGTCCGCAGAAACAGAGTTCCGCCAGATCCCAGCCCAATACTTCGTTGGCTTTGCGGTACACTGCCGCGGCGGCGGAACTGCGGTCAAACAGATCCTTGCCCATGCCGGCTTTCTGGGCACCCTGTCCCGAAAATACAAATGCGGCTTTCATGATTTCCCTTTCTTTGATTTTGATAAGGTTTCTGTGTGTTGCATTTTTTTGCGATACGGCTCAAATTCCGGATCGTTTTCATATCGCCGCAGAATCCAGTGCGGCGGCGGACGCAGTTTGCTGTCGATTCCCGGAACCGGTTCCCCGGCCAGAAAACGGAAAAATGCGCGCCGCATCAACGGGATTTCCCGTTGTATTTCAATATCGGATGTCGCCCCCAATGCCTGAAAATGACCCGTCAGCAGCAGAAAAGATTCCACTTCCGCCAGCTGCCCGTTTCCGGCAGCATGACGCAGAAATTTCAGCCATTCCGCTTCCGGCAGTTCGGCAAAAGGAATCGTTACATTCTGCATCGCCTCATAATGCAGATGGAATCTGTCCCGGATAATGGTTCCTGTCAGCATCGGGGTGTTGTTCGTCTGAGGAGCGGTAATGACATAGCCGGAAAAAGTTTTGCGGGAATCGTAGATTCTGTCCCACAGCACCGCCGCCCGTATTGTCCATTGCTGCATTTTCGCCAGCCATTGGTCATAACGGGCGTTGGCGTTTTTCAACAGCGGCAGAGATTTTCGCTTGGGGAAAGAACCGTACAGCAGTTCGTTCTGTCTGGAAAACTTGTCCTTGGAATCCTGCAGAAGCAGCAGTATCCGGATTCTGTCCTGTTCCTGGCGTAGAATTTTTTCATAATCCGCCAGTTGCTTCGCGTTCCGCTGTTTGATTTCGGCGTTTTTCCGGACGGCAGCCGCGCGGGCTGCTTCCTCGGCTCGTTTTTGTTTCAATGCTTTCTCACGCTGAACGGACAGCAACTTCTGCTGAATTTCGCCGAGTCCTTTCTGAAAATCCTTTTCCGCGGATTGCAGACGGGTCAGCAGCATTTCCTTCCGCTGCCGGTTCTGCGGCAGTTCCAGTACGGCGTCCTGCACTTTTTTCAGAATCCCGGACAACGGCTGCTGCCATTCGGCGGACGGCAGCCGGACCGTTTTTTTGAATTCCCGGATTTCGCTGTCCAGTTGCAACAGAGCCTTGGCTGTTTCGGATTCCAGTTCGCCGAGAAGATTTTCCTCCCGGTTGTTCTGCTGTTTGTACTGACTGATCTGCAAGACCAGTTTTCTGTATTCATTTCTGATTTTTCCCGGAACTCCGAAAAGCTGGAAATAACGCGCATTGTCCCGGACAAATTTTTCCGCGGCGAAAACATCCATGGGGCGTTCTGCCGTCAGTTCCCGGAAAGACTCCAGCCGGGTGTATGCCGCGCCGGAGTTCTTCTGCGCCGCCAGATAAAGACAAGCCCCGCCCAGCACAGCCATAGCCAGCAGAAAAACCAGACATCCGAAAAATGCAAAGCGGAATGGACGCGGAATGCCGTTGTCCGGTTCTTTTTTTATATCCGGTTCTGAACTTGTCAGCATCTGCTGCTGTCGGGCATCGGGAATCATGGAACCGTTTTTCAGCCGGAGTTCGGCCAGCAGGTCCCGGACTTCTTTAGTGAAATCCTCCCAAGAGGCAAACCGGTCCTCCGGTTTCTTTGCCATCATGCGGCGCAGCAGCTTGACAGTTCGGGCTGAAAGACGGAGACCCGGAACTTTTTTGCACGGATCGGGGAAGGGCGCCTGGTCGTGCCGGCGCATGATGACTTCCACACTGGGGCCGTCGTACGGGTATGCGCCCGCAACCATCTGATAAAGAGTCGCCCCCAGGGAATAGAGATCGGAACTCCAGGTGAGTTCTTCTCCGCGCGCCTGTTCCGGACTCATATAATATGGAGAGCCTTCAATGTTGCCGTCCGCCAGGACGCTGGAGCCGCGTTCCTGCGCCAGCCCCATGTCCAGCACCATGGCTTCCTTTTCCGGCGTCAGCATGATGTTCGCCGGTTTGATGTCCCGGTGAAACATCTTGAATTTGTCCCAGACTTTGCGCAAAGCCTCGGCAACCGTCAGCACGATGGACAGCGCTTCCTCTTCGGAGAAAACATGTCCCCGCATCAGGATTTCTTCAAGCGTTCTGCCTGCCACGTACTGCATGGCGATAAAGTAAAGGCCTTCATCGGAAATCCCGGCGTCGATGACTGTTACCACATGCGGGTTTTCAAACTTCGCCGTATTGCGCGCTTCCTCCAGAAACCGTTCCGCGCGTTCTTTATCCAGAAATCCGGGATTCAGAATTTTCAAGGCGACGGAACGTCCCATGGAAAGCTGCTTTGCCAGATAGACCTGTCCGGAACCTCCGGCCGCGATGTGCCGGAGGATTTCATATCCGTCCACCCGTGTGCCGGGCGGCAGGAGCTGTTCCGCTGCCGGAGACTGCGCAGCCGCGCCGCAGAACGGGCAGACAACGCCGTTCCGGGCGTCAGATTCGGCTTCAAATGCAGTGCCGCAGCTGGAACAGATGAAATCCGGCATATTTCCGATACTCCGTATATTTTACAGAATGCCTTTGGTGGAAGGAATGCCGTTTTCGCGCGGATCAATGGAAACGGCCTGTTCCAGTGCGCGGGCAAGCCCTTTGAAGACCGCTTCGAAAATATGATGGACTTCGCCTCCGGCAAGCAGCCGAATATGTAGGTTGAGCCCTGCTTTCACGCAGAACGCCTGAAGGAATTCATGAAACAGCGCCGTATCCAGTGTGCCGACCTTTTCCGTCGGCGGAGTCAGATCGTAAACCAGCAGGGGGCGTCCGGAGAGATCCAGCGCGATCAGCACCAGCGTTTCATCCATCGGCAGCATGAAATTCCCATAACGGCGGATGCCTTTTTTGTCGCCCAGGGCGCGGGAGAACGCCTCGCCCAGCACCAGACCGAGATCTTCCATGGTGTGATGCGCATCCACGCTCAGATCCCCTTTCGCCGTCACGCTCAAATCAAATTTGCCATGCCGCGCGAACAGTTCCAGCATGTGGTCCATGAAACCGATCCCCGTGCTGATCCTGCCGGTCCCCGCGCCGTCCACATTCAGAACCGCTTCAATATCCGTTTCCCGTGTCCTCCGGGATATTTTACTCTTTCTGTCCATGAGCAACCTCCATCTGATAATGATTTGTCAATTTATCTCCGTTTTGCGGATTTGTCAATGATGCCACCGGTTTTTTGCCGTTTTCCTTAATACGAGATGACGGCGCAGCGTCCGCCACCGAGCCAGACGACCTGTTCTTCGGCAGACAGCCGGTCCCAGTTGCGTCCGCGGACGATTTTGCGGACTTCTTCATCCTGCGGACGCCAGATGCGGAAGTCGATTTTGAAATTACGGTTGTGAAAAGCCGGGAAATACAGTTCCAGCTTCCACGGGACCGAAAAAAGTTTCGCCGCCCAGAAACCGTAATTGCGGTCTGCTTCCGGATATGTTTCCCGCCAGACTGCGTCACGGCAGACCACCAGTTCCGTCACACGGGTTTTGTGCTGTGCTTCCAGTTTTTCGATCTGACAGAATATCTGCTCGCCGATAATACGGTCCTGCCCATCGCGTTCGTGCAGGACGGCACTCATTTTATGAGTATGGTACAGCAAAATGCAGGCAAACAGGGCGAGCAATGCCCATGCCGTCTGCTGAAAACGCGGGCTTTCCGTCCGGAAGTCCTTTTTCAGCAGAAACAGCAGCATCAGCAGAAAACCGGGAACGCCGGCGCAGGCAAAGACCGACCGGGCCGCATAATAATTCGGCGCGGGAAGCAGAATCTGGAACCCGATCGAATACACCCACAGGCCGATTGCCGAAATCAAGGCGATGCCGAGCGTTTCTCCGGCACCCCAGCGGAGATTACGCAGATTCAGCAAAAACAGAATCAGCAGGCACAGCGTGATGAAGAACAGTCCGTAATCGGGGAAAAAGCCGAAACTGTCCCGGCAATAATGCGGCAGCTGTTCGTACAGCGTCTGCAGATTGGCGGCAATGTCGGCTTTTCCGGAGGTGCGGACGCCCAACTGCAAATTCAGCAGCCGCACAAGCAAGTGCATGGACAGTGCCGAAAAACAGAGGGCTGTTCCTGAAAAAATGCCCGGAAGCACTGCCGCTCCCAGCCGGGATCTCCAGCCGGATTTGCCAGTGGACGGAAATGCGAAACAGAAAACCGGCGGTCCCAGCAGGGCATATACCGCCAGCGACGGCTGGTAGCCGCAGCCGGACATGCAGAGCAGAACCAGCGAACCGGCTATCCCCCGCCGGTTCCTGAAACGCAGCGGCATATACAGCGCAAGAATAATGACGCCCAGAAAAAAGTAATGGCAGAAAATGTAATTGTTGAAACCCAGGAATTCCATGGAAAACGGATTCCAGACCAGCAGACACAGTCCGGCGCACACCATATGGCGGCGGAACGGAGCGTCTGACCCCGCCGCGCGGCAAAGCTGGTCGTGCAGCAGCGTCAGGGACATGGAAAGAAAAAGAATGGACAGCAGCGAAACCGTGTTGATCACGGCGGGGCGGAGCATCCCGAACGAGATGACGGTGTCCAGCAGTATTCCGCAGAACGGCCGTCCCGAGGCACATTGCTCTTTCCAGGTTTCATGTGTAAAAGAGTAGACCCAGTCCGTGTCATTTCCGGAGTAGGAGATCAATACCGGCATGCTGAACAGAACGCCCCAGCAGAATACCGCCAGCAGGACGCGGAAGAACGAATGGCTGCGGAATGCTTTGAGCATGACGCGGCAGATGAAAAAGCAAAATGAAGCCGCCAGCAGCAGATCCAGTGACAAAACCGGGATGTTTGATTGAAAATCGAGGTGTTTCCGGTTCAGAAGCAGTGTCAGCAGAAGAATCCCCGCGGACAGAATGCCGGAGAGTACGGCATCCGTCCGGCTGCTGTCCGGCAGTTTCGGCAGTTTCGGCAGAGCGGATAATTTCAGCAACATGGTCAGGTCTCCTTTCCTGCTTGTTTCAGCATCTCGCGGACGCCTTTGCCGAGCCGCTGCATCAGAACGGGGAAGACAACTGCCGACAACGTACAGAATACTGTGAACAGAATCGACGTGAACGGACCTGACGGAAAAGACAGTTCCAGTCCCGATTTTTTGATGCATGTCAGCGGAATCATGTGGAACAGAAAAATCATGTAGGAACAGCGTCCGCAGTAAATGAACGGAACGGCGCATGCTTCAGGAAATGCCGGATGAAGCCGTACTCTCCTTTTCAGCAGCAGAAAAATATTGCGGAAAAACAGGACGCCGAAAAAGACGCTTGCGGTGAAGACCGTGTAAAACAACCCCGAAGGATTGACTCCGAGGATTGCGGTTTCCGCAAATTTTCCGGTGAAACGGTCCAGATTGTTCTTCAGGATCAGCGTCAGAACCGTCATGATGACAAAACCCGCCGAAGTACCGGCCGGACTGTCGGCAAAACGGCGGAAACGGAATGCCGTCATGCCCAGCGCAAAATGAAACAGGAAAAATCCGCCGAACAGTTTTGCCCCGCCGCCATGCAGCGGAAGCGTTCGGGTGCAGAACGTCGCCCAGACGGCTGCCGCCAGCAGGAACAGCAGACAGGCGGGAATCCGGATCCCATCGTATTTTTTACGGCGGACCAGCAGCCTGTACAGGATCGGCGCGATCAGCATCAGCTGCAAAAAGAAAAAAACAAAATAATGCGGCGGGGATGCGGAAAACAAAAACAGCTCTTTCAGAAATCCGGTCAGATCAAACAGCATGGGCCGCCGGATCCATACACAGCAGAAAACCGCGCAGACATACGGAACCAAAATATGCGGAAGGCGTTTCAGCACTCCTCTTATGCCGTCGTCCTGATGCCTTTCATATGACAGCGCGGCGGTCCAGCCTGCCAGAAATACAAAAAGCGGGACGCTGAAAAATGTGTACGGCTGGAGCCAGGCAGGCAGATACTGCGGAAACAGCCAGAAGACATGATCCGCAATGACTGCAATGATGGCGATCCCTTTCATGAAATCCAGCCATTGAGTCCGTTCCGGCTGTATGTCTTTCGCAATACCCATAAAACCAATCCTTTGGAATTTCTTTTGCAGGGAAAACGTCGCACCGCATCGCCCGCCTTTTCAGGGACATACTCATTATCCTGATTAATATAATTGCCGTTTGGGAAAATATCAAGTGTAAAAAGCGTTTAACCAGCGAGAAACATGCCGCGCCGCCGGTCTCCGTGCTGAAAAATCATTCCGCATGTCGGCGGCGTCTGCCCGCTCCGGACAGTTTTTTTCCTGTTCCAGCCTTGACTTTTTTAAAAAACAGGGTAAATTACAGTCGTTTTTTTTCAACAATAAAGAGAGGGTGTCATGAATGATGTGATCGCGCAGGAACGGGAACCGCGTTTCCGGGCCTTGATTCCGTTTTTTGTTTTCGTCTTTTTCTATGTCGGGCTTTCTGTCTGGGCCAATGATTTTTACAAGGTTCCCATGCCCGCGGCTTTTCTGGTGGCGTCCGCTTCCGCGCTGCTCCTGAACCGCAGACATCCGCTGAATGAGAAAATCAACGTGTTCGCGTCCGGAATGGGCGATTCCAATATTATGATCATGTGCCTGATTTTCATTCTTGCCGGGGCGTTTGCCGCCGTCGCCAAGGGAATGGGCGCAGTGGACGCCGCCGTCCTGATCACCAGACATCTGATCCCCGCCGGATTTCTGCTGTCCGGGATCTTTCTGGTTTCATGTCTGATTTCATTGTCCATCGGGACCAGCTGCGGAACGATTGCCGCCTTGACGCCCATTGCGGTCGGGCTGATCGCTCCGCTGGGGATCCGTCCGGAACTGATGCTGGGGGCGGTGATCGGCGGCGCCATGTTCGGCGACAATCTTTCCATGATTTCCGATACCACCATTGCCGCCACCCGTACGCAGAACGTGGCGATGCGCGACAAGTTTTACGCCAACTTTTTCATGGTGCTGCCCGCCGCCGTTCTGGCGCTGGTGATTTATTTCTTTGCCGGACGGAGCGGCGCAGTTGAGGTCGGCGGACTGGCTCCGATCACCTGGAAGCATCTGCTTTCCGTGACGCCTTATCTGCTGATCCTGGTTCTTGCCCTCTGCGGATTGAACGTGATGGCGCTGCTGTTTTTCGGAGTGGTGGTTTCCTGCGCAATCGGGATTTTCACCGGAGCCTTCAATCTCTGGGGTGCCTTGGATGTCTGCGGCAAAGGAACCATCGGCATGGCGGAAACTCTGATCGTGGCGATTCTTGCCGGCGGCTTGCTCAAAGTCATACGCTGGAACGGCGGAATTTCCTATCTGATGAAGAAAATCAGTGCGCTGATCCATTCGTCCCGCGGCTGCGAATTCGGAATTTTCCTGCTGGTCTCCGCCATCAACCTGTTTACCGCCAACAATACCGTGGCGATTGTGATCGCCGGTCCCATAGCCAAAGAATTCGGCGGCAAATACAGCTGTTCGCCCAAACGGATCGCCAGTGTGCTGGATACGGCCTCCTGCTTTGTGCAGGGATTGATCCCGTACGGCGCGCAGATCCTGATTGCCATGGGCGTTGCCAAATCCGCCGGCTGCATTGTTTCCACTTTGGATCTGATGGGTACATCCTATTATCAATGGCTGATGGCTGCCATGGTAATTCTGACGATTTTCTGTTTCCGCCGCAAAAATGAAAACAGGGAAAAAGCGGCATAACCGCCGTTTTCCCCATAGGAATTCATAAAAGCTGTATTTTGCGAAAATCAGTCTTCCGCAAAATACGGCGCGATTCGGATGCTGTTCAGCAGCAGTTCCTGTCCCGCATTGCCGGAAGCGGCATCTGCGGGACCGTCACTGAAAGTGATCGTGACATTTTCCCGTGCCGGCTGGAAAACCAGCGCGCAGTTGTTGACGAGTCCCGCAACCGTAATGCCGTCGGCTCCGACATACTTTCCGAGCGGCGATGTCCCGGTGATGTTTTCCGCTCCATCCAGAGTTACTGTCAGCGGATATTTTTTTCCGGACGGTTTTTTCTGGCTGGCTTCCTGGCGGTTCACCACGGCATAACGCAGTACATATTTTTCTCCGGGTTTCAGCCCGCTGATTTTCTGTGACAGTCGGTTCGGACCTTTTGCCGATTGCCGGAAAACGCATACATTGTCGCCCAGAGCGGCATCTTTTTCATTGATCCGCCGCAGAACGGAACGTCCGAAATTATCAATTCTTTCATGCCGCAGCGAGTCTTTTTCCGCGGCGTCAGCCTGCCAGTGAGTCAAACCCGATATGAAATCGCCGTTTTTCACCAATCCGGGCAGATACTTGTACCCGTACCGTTTCGCCAGACTGTCGCGATTGCCTTCCAGCGCGTAGTGCCGGAAAAGTTTCATTGCCCAGCGCATACTTTCTTCGTTGGCAGTGCGCAGAGAATACAGCCCGACGCCGTAAAGATTTTTGAATTCCCTGTCGTTTGCCAGTTTGTGAAAATACATGTCCCAGAAATATTTGACATCCGGTCCGTCATAGGTGTCCGTGTTGTATTCGCCCTGATTGGTGTAGGCTCCGTTGATGATGAACGATTTTTCCGCGGCTCCGGGAAGCAGCTGTTCCGCCCGCCGGATGGTTTCATTCAGATAATCTTCCAGATATTCAGCCGCCCGCGCTTCTGTTTCCTGGGTCCGGGAGTAGCATTCGAAAAGGAATTTGCCGCGTCCGCCGGCGTTGTTGACCGCTCCTGCAAAGTAATGCGTGTTCAAGCCGTTGACCATGAATTTCACCCCGGATGACCAGGTGTAGATATGTTTTTTGTCCGGAAGAGTTTTCCAGATAGCAGCCATGTAGAACATTTTTTCTTCGGTCCGGGAAATGTCGATTTCATCAAATGCAAAACCGGACATGTATGGGAACTGGTGATGACGTTCAAAACGGCGGAGCAGCTGTTCCGGCGTTTCGCGTTCCTTGCCCTGTTCCGGATTGTAGTCCAGAAGCATACAGAGCTGTCCCATCCATTGAATGCCGCGGCGCATGAGAGATTCGTATTCGCCCGCCGGAAGTGTTTCAATGCCGTAACCGTGCGTGAAGGTATTGATGTTGGGGAACAGGTGTTTTTTCACCAGCAGCGGGTGAAAGGATTCGGTGCGCGGAGCTCCCGGCACAATGGGGTAGCAGTAGACGATGATTTCCGGAACGGCGTTGACAATGGTCTCTCCGCCGGTTGTTCCGTTCAGAATAATTTCCTGATCGCCCGCCGGCAGATAACGCATCGTTTCCAGTGAGTGATCCGGTCCGGGAAAAAGCAGATTGTCCGCTTGTCCGGGAAAATGCGCCGTGGTTTTTTCACTGCCCTGGGAGAGCCGCAGATAAATCCAGCCGGCGCGGGGATTGGAGAAAAGAATTTTTCCGTCGCGCGTTTTGCCGGTGAAGAGACGGCGGGTCAGCATATTCAGCTGTTTTTCCGCTTTACGGCTGATTTTTACCGGTTTTTTCGCCGAGAAAGGATAGGTTTCCGAAGCAATGATTTTTCCTGTAATGCGGTTGACCACTTCCACTTGCAGTGTTCCGCTCCCGGCGGAAATTTTTTCCAGATGCGTTTGAATCTGTTGTCCGCGGAGCGGGAAAGTCTGTGCCGGACTCCAGTCTTTTTTTTCGTTTATTCTGGTTCGGAGCCGACATTCATAATCGGTTTCCTTGCCCGGCAGATCGTAACGGAAAGAAAAAATCAGTTCCGGATTTTCCGGATTGATGTCTGCAAGCAGCGGTTTGACCGGCGTGATCCGGTAAAGTCTGGAAATTTCCGCTGCCGGTTTGATTCCCTGTGCCGCGTCATCATCGACCGGGTACAGGAACGGCTCTTTGACGTCAATTTCACCGTGTTCATTATCGACTGTGTAGACGGCAAAAGAGTACATGTTGTAAGGCGAGGGCGGCAGGGTTACGGTGGCTTCCAGTTTCTGCCAGCCGCTGGTGTCTGCCGGCAGTTTCGGAGTCCCTGTTTCCTTCTGCCAGGCGGTAGTGTAAAGGATGATGCCGGAACGTTTTGCATCCAGATTCCGGGTGCGTATTGTCGCGCCGATCCGGTATTGCTTACCGGTCCGCAGACGGATGCCCGTCTGATTCAGGACCAGCGGTTTTTTTCGCGGACGCAGGGTTACAATATTGGTTCCGTCCGGTTCACGGGTGAAACGGAAAAATTTCTGCTCGTCTTTGAAATTTGAGTTCCAGTCGACCGGGTGATTTCCCTGTCCTGCCCGGAACTGCGGGTTGACCAATATGTTGGCATAATTTTTCGGAATCGACGGTTTCAGTTCCAGCAGCCCGGTATTGGCTATGTCCACAGTGCATTCACCGTAGAACAGCACCGGATAGAAAATAGCACTGCCGGAAAAATCGGCAGGCGTTTTGAATTTCACACTGTGCAGCGACCATGGAAAATCCTTGCTGTATGTGGTTTTAGAACGGATGAACGCCGCTTTTTTCATGCCGGACTGTTTCCCTTCCACATACAGCAGTACGATTTTGGAGTCTTTGGCAATTTTTCCGCGGACAATAGTATAGTACAGATATTCTGTGTCCGGTTTCAGGGGAAGTGTCCGCGCCAGCCCCAGGTGATACCCCGGTTTTGAAGTGACGGCACGCAGAAAAGCCGTTTCATTATCTTTTCCCGCGGACAGGGAAATCTGGGCTCCACCATGGTTTTCCCAATGAGGAATTCTCCCGTTTTCCAGATTCATCGCCGGATTGGAGAAAAGATTTTTTCCTTCCGGCGGAGCGGGAAGGGATTGCGCATACGTGACGGAGGTCAGAATGGCAAGTCCGGACAGCAGAATGAGAATCTTATTCATATGTTTTCCTCTTTTTTTTTGCGGTTGCATTTTTTTATCGTATGTCATATAATTCTCTTCCGCGCCATGAAGTCGGTTTCAGTTCCGCGTGAAAATCCAGCGCCAGTACGGCAACCCGTTTCTGATGACGGCGATCCAGCGGACTGAAGACAGGATTTATATCATCTGCTTCAAATCCCCAGTATTGTCCCTGGCTGTTGGTTTTGCATTTGACGTCTGTTATCAGAATTTTTTGCGATGCCTGCTTGGTTTTTCCCTGTTTGAGCGGAGCGTACAGCGCATAAGCCGGATAGCCCCAGGATGAATCCATATATCCGGCGAAACGGTTGTAGCCGTAGGTGATTCCGCAATTGTCTTCCGCGGTGCCTTGCGGACAGATGAACAATTTCCGGACAGACATATCCACGGTGCTGTCCCATCCCCAGTTCCAGCCGTAGTTCTTGATTTTTGCCGTGAGAGTCCGGGTGATGCCGCTGATCCAGTACACTCCGTCTGCATTCCGGTAAATCGGCAGGAAATCATAATAATCCACGGAGTAATTGACACAGCCCGTTCCCAGCTGTTTGAGATTGTTCAGACACTGGACATTCTGCGCCTGGAGTCTTGCCCGGTTCAATGCCGGCAGCAGCATTCCCGCCAGAATCGCAATGATCGCTATCACCACGAGGAGTTCTATCAATGTAAAACTCAACGGTTTACTGTCAGAATGGCAATGATGGCTATAACGATGAGGAGTTCTATCAGCGTGAACCGCAGAAGGTTGCGCTTTTGGTAAGAGATAGATGAGTGCTGTTTGGGTTTTGCCATGATTTCGTTTCCTTTCCTTGTTTTTATTGATGAGTCCTTTTTGTGCTGTCTGATGGTAAAAATAATGCCGGCGGATGTTTTTTCAAGAGAAAAGAACCATATAGAATATCTGAAAGTAGGATGATTAATCAGAGAGATATAAGGAAATTTTTAACTTGAATATTGCAGAAAATATTCGAAAAAACGAGGATTATCTTTCTGAAAATAGGATAAAATTAATTCAGTGCAGAAGGTATTGGCCGGTCCAATACCAGATGATTGGTCTGAAGCCGGGTTACGGGACGGCTGTCCGGAAAGAGCATCCGTTCGCGCAGCAGCTCATAACCGCAGAGCCACAATCTCCAGTTCGGCGAAGAAAAATAAAAAGTGAAAACCCAGGGAAAAGTGGAAATCCGTTCATTTCTGCCCCGATGAAACAGAAAACGGAAATTTTCCGGCAGATTGATTCCGGACTGTTTCTGCCATTGCAGTATGATGGGGGCAAAATTCCGTTTCGCAATCAGAATTTCCGGAAAATTCTTTCCTTTCGCACAGATCTGCAGGAATTTTTTCAGCTCCTCGTCCGCCGGTTTGTTCCGTGCGGCGGCAAACCGGTCATAGACTTCAACCGGTAATCCGCATTCCCGTTTTACTTTACGGATAATTTTCATTGCCAGTTCGTTATATCCCTGCAGCGGACTGGAATAAAAAAATCCGATCCGGCGGTATCCCAGTTTCAGCAAATCATTCAACAGTATGCGGACATGCTTTTCCTGGTCGTGGTCAATATAACTTACGCCCGGCGGAAAACTGATCCGGTTGCAGGCGGCAAAAGGCAGACGCATCTGCTGCAGACGTTCTGCGGTTTCTCTGGACAAGGCGCTGTTGAGAAACAGAATGCCGCAGTATTGACCGGCATCCTCAATCCGGAATTTTCCGGAATCCGACGGCAGAAACACTTTGACGCCGAAATAATCGCGGGTGATTTCCTTGACCAGATTCTTTTCCTCCCGGATCATGTCTTCTCCGGATACGATGGCGATGGTTCCGTAGTTCAGTTTCTCCCGGCGGATCCGGATTCCGCAGCGGGGGGATTTGCATTCCAGCAGACCGGAGGCAAACAGCGGACGCAGGGCGCGGGTAATTGTCTGCCGTGCCGCATGAAATTCATTCTGA
>ERZ1034992.256-NODE-256-length-33220-cov-24.729956_pt1 | contig 33220 bp, 49 predicted proteins | sample MGYA00520695_ERZ1034992 | MGnify/ENA primary metagenome ERZ1034992 (study PRJEB33766, sample SAMN09781778) | gut metagenome | biome: gut microbiome | host: Homo sapiens | place: Madagascar | study: EMG produced TPA metagenomics assembly of the PRJNA485056 data...
CAAAATGTTTGCCGGATGGCAAAGAAAACGCTTGCCAAATGGCAAAATGTTTGCCGGATGGCAAAGAAAACGCTTGCCAAATGGCAAAATGTTTGCCAGATGGCAAAGAAAACGCTTGCCAAATGGCAAAAAGTTTGCCAAGTGGCAAAGAAAGCGCGTTTAGAGCGGTTGCACTTATCGAAAATGCGCGTTATAATAGACAAAAACAAAAACGGAGGAGAAAGACCATGAAAAGAACAAGTATCACAGAGGATGCGTATGTGGAGAAGAAAATGACGGCAGGCGTTCGGCATGCGAAGACCTTTTGCACAGTGATAGCTATTTTGATGGCGGCTTTGTACGTGGCGATGCTGTTTTTTAACGAGGCAAAGCATTCGGGCGAGTGCCTCACGATTGTGATCGGCTTTATGCTTTGTCGCTGGCTCTTCGACGGGTTGGAAAGCATCATTAGCCTGTTATGTGATCTTAATTCGATGCCATCCGTCGGGACAAAGTTCCCGGATGCTGCATTTTCTCAGCAGAGCAGCAACGTGCCGGATTTGCGCAACATCAAGATGCCAGAGCAAGCCAAGTACGACAGCCACGAGACCGCGGGCGAGTGATCCTCGCACAACTTCATCAAGCGTCACCTTCGGGCGGCGCTTTTTTTGTGCTCAAATTTGGGCTGGGTCTGCTCTCCTGCTCGTGAAAGACGTTTGCTAGCGTGTCCAGCGCGGCACGGTGATCGGGCGATAGTCCGCTGTATGGATTTTGCGCGGGGATTGATTGCGTATCAGACAAGCCAAACAGGAAATCAGATGACACCTGATAAAGCCGACAGAAACCGCGGATGAAATCGACAGGCGGCTCGCGTAGCCCCTGCTCATATCTGTATACGGCGGTATGCGTCAGACCAAATTTTTGCGCTACATCCTTGAGGGACAGCTTGCGCTCTTCGCGAATCAGCTTCAGCCGGTCGCCGAAGGAATCCGTCTCATCGCCTTGTAAAGCCGCGCTGGCGGAAAGACCAAAAAGAAAGTCTGTGGACACATGACAGATTTGCGCAAGACGGACGACGCACTCAAAAGACGGCTCACGCTTGCCGGACTCATAAAGCGAGTAGGCCGCTGGCGATATATTGCACTGCTCTGCGATGTCCTTTTGCTGGAGCTTTGCTCTTTCTCGGGCATACCGCAGACGAGCGGGAAAAACATCAATCATTTTTTTTATCCTCTTTTCCGCGAAAAGGCAAAATCACGCCTCTTTAACTGTATCCGCGTCCTCCTGCTGACGGAATATGTCAGCCATCGCGTCCAGCGCTGCGCGATGCTCTGTGGACAGATCGTCGTATGGGGTACTGGGGGCAGATATAGCGGTTATCGGCATATCGGAAAAGCCGAACATAAAATTGGGTGTTACATTGAAATGCTTACAAAATTTGACGACAAAATCAAATGATGGTTCATTTCGTCTGGTTTCATATTTGCTTATCAGATTTTGACTGACATCCATGATTCTGCCGACATCCTCCTGCTTTAGACCAGCTTCTTTTCGGACGGCTTGCATCCGATCGCCGAAGGTAATCATTGGTATCATCCTCCATGGTCACGCTTCACGCTGATTTTTTGCGGCCTCTTGCTTGCGGAACACGTCCGCCAGTGCGTCCAGCGTTGCTCTGTGCTCGACAGATAAATCAGCGTATGGGTCGCGGGATAAAAGCGTCGGCGGGATGCTGATGCTTACAGGCGGCCGATAGTCGTCGGATAGACCAAGCAAAAAATCGGTCGAAACATTAAAATATTTGCAAAATTCGATTATAAAATTTACGGATGGGATACGTTTGTCTTGCTCGAACTTGCTAAGTGTACTTTGATCAACGGTGAGTGCTTCTGCGAGGTCTTTTTGCATTACTTCGTGGTCTTCGCGGATTGCGCGAATCCTAACTCCTAGCGTACTGGTCATGGATAAACCCCTTTCATAATTCGATGGAATGGACAGTATTATATATTGTTTGGCCATTTGTCAAAACCCTTTAATTTGGACAAATGGCCAAACTTTGTTAAAAATACGCTTGACAAATGTCAAATAGCCCTATATAATGGCGGCGTAGGGCAAATAAGAATATTTAAGCAGCGGAATGGACAAATTATCTAATGGTGGTGAATAGAATGGGATTTTCTGAACGGTTAAAAGAAGTGATGCGAGAAAAAAATGTAAGTATTGCGTTGCTGGCAGAAAAGACGGGGTTGAGCGTCTCGGCGATTTATCGCATGGTTAGCGGAGATCGTGGAAAAAACATGGAGAAGCTGCCGAAGATGGCGCGCGCCTTGGGCGTGAGCATCGACGCGCTTTTCCCGGAGATGGACGCGCCGCAGGAAGACGCGGCGCTCCAGACGGAAGAACCGACGACCGGAGAAGACGATGATCTGGAGGATTTAGAATGATTAAAGTTGATATTGTGAGAGATGCTGACAACACTATCCGCATCAATGGCCATTTCAGCGGTGCAACGGATAAACTGATCGACGAGCTGGCCTGCCTGTGCGCGAATACCATACAGGCGATGGCCGCAGACTATGCGGGGCAGGACGACATCACCGACCAGCTTGAGCGGGCGCTCGTCGAGGCGATCATCGCTCGGCATGCACAAGATACAATGCCCTTCGAGGGGGAAGACAACGGTGAGATACACTGACGGAGACGGGCTTGCGACGTGGCGGCATGGTCAGCCATCTATTCAGATGGATTACGAGCCGGAACAGTGGCATGTCCGCGGCATACGCGCGGCGCGCTTTAAGCCCTGCCCACATTGCGGCGGCGCAGTGCTGGCGAGGGAGCGCGTGCTTGAGGCCAGCCGATTCGGACCGGCTGTGATCCGCAGGGCGGAGTGCAGCAACGCAAGCTGCGGCTGGGTGTATATGAGGACAGGAGGAACGCGCGAAGATTTTGTGCGCGCGGTCAACGAGAGGAGCGGAGAACGTGGTTGAGATCAGGTGCGGCCGGTGCGCAAAGTGCGGCGGTCAGGAGTCGGTGGCTTATGACGCGATCCAGACGAGGACGGAGACCGGGACGGTGCGGCCGGGCTGGCAGGCCGTCGTGGGTTGCCTGGCTTGCGGCGCGCAGCGGATATACAAGGCGGACCGGATCACCGACTTCCGCCTGCGGCTCGACGTGATCCCGAAAGGGGCAAAAGGAGGTGAGACGGATGCGGGTGATGACGGCGGCGCGGTACAGCCGAGCTGATAAGCACGGCAACGGCGGCGGAAAGCTGTTGAGCGCGACGATGCGGGAAATCCCTGACGCGACGATGGACTACGCCATCGCGGACATGATGCTGACGATGCAGACGACCGACGAGGGGCGCGAGGCCGTGAAATCCGCGGCGCGCGAGTGCCTGCATGTGGAACTGTAACCAATGAGGACAAAAGGACGGTGTGACGGATGGGGATGAGGCTGGATGCCTGGCGCGATCTGCTCAGTGTGGATGATCGTAAGCGCAGCGATAAGCCGGGCGGTTTTTGGGCGATCTGCCCCTGTCATGCCGACCACGACCCAAGCCTGCACTGCTATATCGGGGACGACGGGCAAATCGTGATGAAATGCCACGCCTGCGGCGCAGACCGCAAGGACGTGGCCGAAGCGCTGGGCTACACGCTGCAAGATGTGGCGGTGGACGCGATGACGGGCGAACCGCCGGAACGATATGCGAGGAAAAAGTCGGAGCGCAAGGCCGAACCGCCCAAGCTGGCGCGGCGGCCTTTTGCCGTCGGCCATCGGTGGAAGATCAAAGAGATCGACTACGAGCTGACGCGCATCTACGAGTACAAGGACGCGGAGGGCAAGGTCAAAAAGCTCAAAGCGCGGTACGAGGGGCACGACGAAAACGGCGAGCGAAAAAAGACCTTTGCTTTTCAGAGCTACGGGGAGGATGGCAAGCTCTACGTCGGCGACCTGTGGCATGACCTGCTCTACCGGCTGCCGGAGATGCTGGCGGCCAAGGCGCAAGGCGAAACCATCCTGATCGTCGAGGGCGAAAAGGACGCGAACAACCTTGCGGCGCTCGGCTTTTGCGCGGTGTCCAGCGCATACGGCGCGGGCAAGGGGCGGCTGGATGGCAAGTGGCTGCCCGCCTACACCGAGGCGATCAGCGGCGCGAAGCGCGTCATCTACATCCCGGACAACGACGACGCGGGCGAAAAGCTCTGCGCGTATGTCTGCGAGCAGCTGATCGGCAAGGTCGGCGAGCTGGCGACGCTGCACCTGGTCGATTATCTGACGGCGGAGGAGCAGGAGCGCTTTGCCAAGGGTGATTTTACCGACTGGGCGCACGAGATGCAGGCCGGGCGCGGGTGGAAGCGCGAGGCCATCGTCAAGGCTTTTGGCGAGCTGCTTAATAAGGCGGTGCCGTATGTGCGGCAGGGCAAGGTGCTCGACATGGGCGAGGCGAAAGCCAAAAAGGCCGCGGCAAAACCCGCGAAAACTGCCGAAAGCGAGAGAAAACCGAATACGAATTCGGTTTTGCCGAGGGGCAGCGGGGGAGACGACGGCGGGGACGATGACCGCTTTGTCCACTACATGGGGCTGCACGATTATGCCATCGAAAACGGGCGCTTGTGCCGGATCATGGGGCACGGCAAAGCCGCCTGGGCGAAACCGCTCTGCGACTTTGTGCCGGAACTCAAGGAGACGATCACCCGCGACGACGGCATGACGCAGGACACGGAGTGGATCGTCGCGGCGAGAACGCCGAGCGGGCGAAGCCTGCCGGATGCGGACGTCAAAAACGATGAGTTTTTGGCGATGAAATGGCCTGCGAAGGTCTGGAAAGCATACGGCAACATCTACCCCGGCGGTCTGACCGCCGGATATGTCAAGGACGCGCTGCTGCGCGGCGGCCAGAAGGGGGCGAAAGATCGGACAATCTACGGCTATACCGGCTTCAAGCGCATCGGCGACCGGCTGATCTACATGTATCACGACGGCGCGATTGGCGCGGACGATGTGAGCGTGGAGCTGGTCAACGCCAGCCAGCACTATCACCTGCGCCTGCCGGAGATCAAGGGCAAGACGGAGGATGAGATCGAGCAGGGCGGCGCGCAGGCGGTGGCGGCGCTGGCAAAGGGATTTGACGCGCGGATCGTGATGCCGCTGCTGGCGCAGGCGTTTCTCGGTCCGCTGTACAGCACGATGGTCGCCAGCGGACGAACGCCGGGCTATGTGGTCTTCTTGGTCGGCGCGAGCGGCAGCTTTAAGAGCACCTTGCAGGGGTACATCCAGAGCATGTTCGGCGATTTTCACGCCAAGCAGATGCCCGCGAACTTTAGATCGACGGCCAACTGGACATCCGACGCGCCTTATTACTGCAAGGACACACTCTTTACGTGCGATGACTTTTTCCAAACCAAGACCCGCCGCGAGAGCGACGAGCTGAACCGCGTCGCCAACAACCTCATCAGCGCGGCCTCAGACCGCGCGGCGCGAAACCGGCAGAGTGCGGACAAGCAGACCATCAAGGGGCGGCCGGTGCGCAGTACCATCACCATGACGGGCGAAATCCTGCCGGAGATCAACGAGGGGCGCACGCTGCGCCTGTACGTCATCCACGTCGAGCGCGGCGAGATCGCCAAGACGACGGACGCGCTGGAGCCATACGCAAGGCTACAACGCGGCGGCGCGTATCGGGCGGGGATGAGGAGCTACATCAAGTGGCTGATGGAGCGATACGACAGTCTGGGCGACGAGTTGGAGGATCGGATGGCCGACGCGATGCGCGAGGCCGAGCAGATGGACATCGACCCGCGCTTTGCCCGCCTCAAAGAGAGCGCAGCCTTTTTGACGATGGGCTGCCGGATGATGCTGGACTGGCTGGGCGCGGTCGGCGCGATGAGCGCGCCGGAGATCGAAACCCTGTACGCCAAGACGCTGGCGGGAATCGCCGAAAACATCGGCCGCCAGGGCGAGGACATCGCGGACATGACCCCGGCGCACGTCTACGTCAGCGTGATCCGCTCGCTGATCGTCACGCAGGCCGCGGCCTACGTCGATCTGACCGACGCCAGCCCGACGCCGCAGGTGGACGGCCGCAGGGATTACGCCAACCGGCCGGTCGTCGGCTGGCGGGACACAGATTTTTATTATTTCGACGCGGAGGCCATCGATCAGTGCGTGCGGCGCAACCTTAAAGACCGCGAGAGCAGCCTTGCGATGAGCGCGACGGCTGTGCGCCGCCAGATGATGGAGATGGGCATGTGTATGCCTGGCATGGATCGCGGACGACCCACGCCGCTGCGCAACAAGCGGATCAAGGACAGGACGCTCAAGCTCCTCTGGATTGACCGCGCGCGCATCGATGGCACAGGCACGACGCAGGAGGACAGCGCGCCCGCCGAAGGGTTTATCCCGGTAGATAATGAGCCGCTGCCGTTTACGTGATGATTAGGACAGGAGGTGCAAAAAAATGGAAAAATCCGTCGAGTGTGTCGGGTACGTCGTAACGGATGGTGTAAGCGTTGAGATGCCTTTTTTGACGTATGACGAGGCTATGCAATATTGCCGTCAAATTGGCATAAAACCAGATGATAAAAATATTATCTGTGATTTTCCGCACGCAAGAATGCTGGCGAAGATTATGGTACCGGCCTTAATGCATGTGCAAAATCAAATTGAGTCGGAAAGGCGCAAAGAAGAGGAGTACATGGACTTCGCGATCGCCAGCAGAAATCAAATATCTATGATGCAGGTAGATGCTCCGCCAGCGCCTAAAAATGTAGAATCGCAAATGTGGGCGCAACATTACCAAGGTGAAATTTTTTCGCGGTCTGGAAAAACTCATGGTATGTCTAATGCAATCGCCATCATAGGACGGCGTATATATGAGCTTCAGACGCTGGCGGAAATGCATGATTGAGAAAGGATAAAAAAACATGAGCACAGAGATCAATGTGAACGTCCGCAGGGCGTACATCGAAACGAATCTTGAGCAATGCAAAAAAAACATCGCTCTGTCTATGTGGCAGATCGGCAACCTACTCAACCAGGCCAAGGATGAGGGCGTTGTGCCCCACGGCGAGTGGACGGCGTGGGCGACCACGCACAGCGGCCTGAACGAGCGCGGCGTGCAGCTTGCGATGCGGCAGGCGCGAGAGCTGGCGCAGGATAGCCCGCTGCTGGAGCTGGACGATAGCAAGATCAACGCGCTGATTCGCATCCCAGCGGAAGAGCGCGAAGCCTTCGCCGTGCGCATCGACGCGGAGAACGCGACGAGCCGCGAGGTAACGGAGGCTGTCGCGCAGTACCGCCGCGAGCTGGCCGAGGTCAAAAAGGAGCGCAACGCGCTGATCGACAAGGCCGCGGAAAAGACCAAGGAGGTTGAGCGCCTGCGCGGCGAGGTGAAAAAGCAGACTAGAGCGGCGGAAAGCGCGCTGCGCGAGGCGAACGAGTATAAGGACTGCACGGAAGTGCTAAAAAAAATGAACGACACATACACCACTCAGGTCGTTGAACTTAGGCAGAACCTCGAAGCAATGACTGCTCCGGAAATTGAAGAACTCAAAAAACATATCGAGGAGCTGAAGGACAAGCTCAAAGCCGCCGAAAACAACACGACGCTGGCGGACAGTGAGAGGACGGCCTATGAGCGGCGCATCGAGCAGCTTGAGGACGAGCTGGACGCGGCGGATATGCGCGCCAACGTCAGCACGATGCGCGGCGGCGGTCAGGCGGTCGATCCGATCAGCACGATCAACGCCGCCATCGGTGCAATGATCGCCTCGGCAGGCGGTAGCGTCGCGGCGCTGGGCGCGGTGCAGATGGACGACGGGACGCGCCAGATGCTGATGAGCCACGCGGTGACGCTGCGGACGATGTCGCAGGCGATCCTCGACGCGATTGGGGGCTGACGGAGATGGGCGCAGAGATCATCAAGCTGCCCCCGGAGCAGGGGCAAGCGCTCGACAGGCGAGACGCTGCTATGGTGGAGATGAGCGAGACGATCCGCCAGCAAAACGCCATGCTGGCGGAAATCCGCGCGGCGATCCTGATGCAGAGCCAGGAGATCGAGCGACTTAACCGTGCGCTGTCCTCCATGCGCGTCAGCCGAGGACAGGAGAGCGCCATCAATGCCGCGATCCGCGCGCGCGCAGCCGATCTGGCCGCGCAAAATGGGCTGACCGGCGCGGAAAAGGCCATCGCTGCGGAAATCCGCAAGAGCGTCCGCGAGGCGACCGGCTGCCGGGCGATGGGCGACGTGGAGGCCGCGGCCTTTGACCGCGTGATGGACATGATCGAGGCATGGATGCAGCGCGGCGCGCTGCGGCGTATACGACAGGAGAGGGGAGCGAGAAACGCATGAAAAATCGCGGATATGGGCCGCGCGGCGGCCAGACGGCACGAAAAGAGCTGGAGTATCACGGGCTGGACGGTGTGCCGAGCTATGACTACGAGGGCGAGCCGGTCAAGGCGACCGGCGATGAGATGAGCATCATCATCCTCGTCTACCTGATGTACATGACGGCGCGCAACCGCAGCGGAAAGCTGCTGGAAAAGCGCCTGAAGCTCATCCCCGGCGCGTGGAACAAGTGGCGCAGCGCGGTCGGCTTTATGGCGCGCGCGATGGACGCAATATTTGTCACGATGCCCGGCGATCAGTTGGCGCGTGTGGACATGCTGGCCAAGCACGGGCGGGTTGACATCAACCTGCCCAAGGCCAGCGACTGCGGCGGCGACCGAATGATCGTCGATACGGCCAATTTTATCACCATCATGGAGGCGGCGATGGAGAGCGAGTGCAAGCTGTGCTTTAAACAGGGCGGCGAGTGCAAGCGCTGCAAGCTCTTTAAGGCGCTGAGCGTCGAGGCCGCGCCGAAAACGTGGGAGACGACAAGCGGCTGCGTGTATCGGGACATCGCGATGGAGGGCACGGGTAATATGACGGAGGCAACCAAGATATAGGAGATACAAGATGGAGCCGGAGGTTTTCTGCCGCTGGTGCGGTCAAAAAATGAGTTTGGTTATGCACAAGGACCAAGATGGATTTTGGGGACAGTATATGTGTAAATGCGGGGCGAGTGCTCGATGGGGTAACAAACACAAAAAAAGAGATATCGCTATGCTGCGCGCGTATGTGGCGGCGAGAGCGCTTCCGCTTCCGCGACATTTTTGGGGATAAGAAAGGAGTATAGACGTGGAAAACAAAATCTTTTGCCGCTGGTGCGGCCGCGAGATGAGCTACTGGGCGTATGACGAGCAAGACCGCCACTGGGGACAGTACGTTTGCAAGTGCGGCGTATGCGCGCCGTATGGCGCGAAAGCTGACACGGCAGAAGATGCAAAAGCAAACGCGGAGAGGGCGGCGATGGGGAGGCCGAAACGCCTCGGCCGGCCGCTGACGCTGGATGAGGTGAAGGTGGCTATCGGCCTTTTGCCGCTGTATGTGCCAATGTGGCAGGAGCTGAGGATTAAGCCGCACCTGATGCCAAGCGTCTCTCTTACATCCAACCGCATGATTGCCATGTATCAGGCGCAGACGATGGACAGTTACGGGGTTGATTGGCGCTTTTGGAGTGACGAACCGACGGCCGACGAAATTGCGAGAAACCCGTGGACGGATAAAGGGGAGGATTGACCGATGACTGGGCTTGACGTGCTGCGGCGTTGCCAGACATACGCGCAAGAAATGGAGCAGCTTAAAGCGCGGATATACTTTGCGCGCGATGCGCTGACCCGCTGCACCCGCAGCACGGATGCCCAGGGGCACGGCGGGGATGGCGATAAGATGGGCGAGCTTGTCGCAAGGATCGACGAGCTGGAGCGGCGCGCGAAAGCGATGGAGGCGGCGCACAGCTTTGAGGTGATCGAGGCGGCCATGCTGTGCGGACGGCTCAGCGATCCGCTGGCGGCGCGGATGCTGTACGGGCGGCTGGTGGAGGGACAGACAATGCGGCAGATGATGGGTGAGTTGCACATGATTAGCATGGACACAGCAAAAACGCTTTACAAGCGCGGGCGCGAGCTGCTGGCCGAAACGACCAGCAGCCTTGAAAAAAATGAAGCGTATTTGCGCTTGGTGAGGGAGATCGGGAGGCGGGATAACTGGAAAGGAGAGCATAAAAATGCCTGAAAAACTTGAGACGAATCCCCTTGCTCTCCTCGAACAAATCGTCGCATTTGATCCAAGAGACTGGAGCGTGAATTACAGGGATTTTTTGATTTATGCTATCGTATTTGGGTGGGACAAAGAGATATATAGAGAGCGAGGATACTCGGACGAAAGAATAAAAGAGCTTGAGAAATTGCATGCCCGTTATCTCGAGTTGAGGGATAAGACGTAGCATTTTATCCCGTAAATGCTCCATAATATCCCTTGACACCCATCCAAACCCCTACAAACCCCTCTAGACCCTCTTACACCCATCTAGACCCCCTTTTACCCCTTGTACACCCCCTTGCCTATGCAGTATGATACACTCAACAAAAAAACGAACCGCAAGACCGGCGAAAACGCCGTGCCTGCGGTTTTTCTTTTGGGGAGGGCGCTGCCGGATGTGGATGGACAAAGCAAAGCCGATCAAAGAGACAGATCCATTTTACAGCACGGCGGCGTGGCGCGCGGTGCGAAAGCAGGCGCTTGATCGGGATATGGGCGAGTGTCAGTTGTGCGCCAAAGAGGGGCGATATGAGACGGATTGCGCCGGACGGCCTCACCCGGTGCGGGCGACGATGGTGCATCACATCGTGCCGCTCAAAGTCGCGCCGGAAAAGGCGCTTGAGCTTGATAACCTGATGAGCCTGTGCGACGCCTGCCACGAGCGGATGCACCCGGAGCGGCACGGCGGCGCGAAGGACGACACGCCGACGCTGGCCGAGCAGGCAGGCGTAAGGGTGGCCAAGATTGAGATGGAGTAAAAAAATGAATGATATTTTATTTTCAAGCGCGTCGGTCGAATGGGCAACGCCGTGGCCGCTTTTTAGGGAGCTTGATGCAGAGTTCCATTTTGATCTCGACCCATGCAGCACACACGAGAATGCAAAATGCGCAGCTCACTTTACGCAAGAGGAGGACGGTCTTCTGCAAGATTGGGGGGGCAAAAGGGTATTTTGCAATCCGCCATATGGGCGCGAACTCCCCAAATGGATCAAAAAAGCCCACGATGAGGCCGAAAAAGGCGCGCTTGTGGTCATGCTTATACCGGCAAGGACGGATACAAGAGCTTTTCATGATTATATATATCATCAAGCCGAAATCCGTTTTATCCGCGGCAGAATAAAATTTGGCGACGCAAAAACCGCTGCGCCCTTTCCGTCAATGATTGTTATATTTAAAAACAATATTGTGAAACCAGGAGGGGACAAACTGTGAAAAAAGACCCGGATTTGTACGGCATCAGCGACAAAGGCGCGCAGAAATTGTACGCCGAAGGGAAAGCGATGCTTGAGGACCGAGATCAGTGGAACGCCGCAACCGCTGCGGTGCTCAAAAGCGCGGTGCAGTGGATGCAGGAGGCCGCGGACATCGCGCGGATGATCGCGGACGTGGTCAAGGGCGGCGCGGAGGAAAAAACGCCGACCAAGCTGCGCGGCCTCATCAAAAATCGCGCGATGTGTGAGAGCGAGATGCGCAAAAACCTCGACGATCTGCTGCTCTTGCCGCAGCGCCCGCGCGGCCGCCCGGCGAAGGAAGACGAAGAAGAAGAGACGGACGAGCTGGACAAGGCATGGGAGGGCTTTGACGGCGACGATCCGCCCCCGGATGATGGCGGAGGCGATGGCCTGTGAGCGTGATGACGCAGGCTATGCGCAGCCCGGCCGGAAAGTATGCCGTGGATGTGCTTGAGGATCGCATCCGCGCGCCGGTGACGATCCACCAGCAGGCGCGGCATTTTATCGACGATCTGCGCCGCGCGGAGAAAGGGGGCTGGCGCTACCGCTACGACCCGGACTTGGCGCGGCGGCCGGTGCGATTTTGTGAGGAGTTTCTTCGGCCGACGGCCGGAAACTACGAAAAATTTCGGTTTATGCCGTGGCAAGAGTTTGTGGATTGTCAGGCTTTTGGCTGGATCGACGTCAAAAAGGACGCGCGGCGATACCGCGAGGTGATGGAGATGGTCGGCCGCGGCAACGGCAAGACTGCGCGCATGTCGGGCAAAATGGGCTACATGTCCACCAAGGGCGGCGAAACGGGCGCGGAAAATTATTTTTGCGCCAACAACGGCAAACAGGCCAAGCGCGGCTATATGGATTTTTACGGCCAGATGCTAATGAGCCCCGTCCTGCGCCGCCAGATCAAGCTGCGACGCAGTGAAAGCATCTACGAGCCGGATTTTACCCGCGTTACTTACCTGACTAACGACCCGGCGAGCCTCGACGGCTTGCGACCTTATTTTGTGGTCAAAGATGAGATGGAAGCAGAAGTCAGCTTTGACCAAATTAACCAGATTCTGCGCCCGATGAAAAAACGTCGTCAGCCGTTGCTCTGGTACACGATGACCGCGGGCACGGTGCTCGACGGTCCGGCCATGTACCATTATTTATACGCTAAAAAGGTGCTTGACCGCGATCCGGAACTCGACGAAAGGGCTATTGACAGCTATCTGCCGATCATCTACGAGATCGACGCGGGGCTTGACTACCATGATCCCGAGACGTGGATCATGGCCAACCCGGCGATGGGTGTGCTGCTTGATCTGGAGGACATGGTGCTCGACTACGAGCGCGCAAAGCGCTCGCCAACCGAACTGGCCGACTTTATCACCAAGCAGCTTAACGTCTTTACGCAGCCGCCTGAATCCGTCTTTGTCTCGCTGGACACGATCCGGCGCAACGACATCGGCGATGTGGATGTACCTCTGCTGTGCCCGGCTTGGGGAGGATTTGACCTCTCCAAGAGTGAGGACATCACCAGCGCGGCCGTCGTGCTCGACCTGCCGGATCACCGCACGGGCATCAAGCAGCATAGCTGGATGCCGGAGGATAAGATCAAGCGTGGCAACGGGCGCGAAACGAAGGACTGGCAGCATTTTGTAGATCGCGGCTGGCTGACCATCGTGCCCGGCCACTATGTCAAGTACGAGGCGATGCGCAACTGGCTCAAAGAGCAGCGGGCGCTTTACAATCTCCGCGCCGTCGGTTACGACCCATATAACGCCCCAGATCTGGTCAAAGCGCTGACGGCAGACGGATTTATCTGCCGCGAGGTGCATCAGGGGCCGTTGACGTTCAACGCCCCCATGAAGGCATACAAAGAGGAGCTGCTGGATGGAAATGTCTACTGGTGGCACGATGAGATGTATGCCTGGTTTCTGCGCAATGTCCGCCTAAAGGCGGATTTTTTTGCGCAAGAAAAGGAAAACTGGTACCCGACCAAGCGCGCGGGCGCGCATCAAAACGCGCAAAAAAAAATCGACGGCTTTATGGCGGGGATGAATGCCTACATCCTGCGGATGGAGGATAGGATCATCCCCGGCGACAGCTATCGAGACAGCCGACCGATCATTTTTGACCTATAAGGGGGAACTTATGGCAGGAGATCAACGCCGCAACATGCTGCGGCACACGGTGCGCATTTTGCGGCGCATCGGCCCCAACGATGGCGGCTATGACCCGGATTTGTACCGGGAGGTCGCAGTCACAAGCGCCTGTGTGCGTGATGAGAGCGACAAAGAGTTTGACACCGCCGAGGCGGCAGGCGTGCTGCATACCAAGACATTTACGATGCGGGCGCGCGAACTTTTGGAGGACGATGTTATTGTGTGGCATGGCGGCGAGTATGAGATACGCAACCGCGACGCTGTCTACAATGACGGCCGCTGGATCAAGGCGCGCGCGTCCCTGGCTGAGAGCAAGCACACGGTGGTGATCTGATGGCCAAGATCGTGGTGGACGGCCTTAACGGCCTGACGATCCAGGAGCTAAAAAACGACTCGACGCTTGAGGGGCGCATCCGCAAGGTCATTGAGATGGCTGCGGAGGTGACAGCCGAAAGCGTTAAAAATGAGGGCGCAAAAAAATTTAAGGGCAAAAAGCCCGGCATGCCGCTCGAAGACATGGTCAAACCTGGCCCGACGCTCTTTACGGGCGACGCGGCGATGATCGAGGTCTGGCCGCAGGGCACATATACCGGCACGCGCGGCAAGCCGCGGCGCGCTGAAACCGTCGGCTTTGTGCTGGAGTATGGCCGCACAGACATGGCTGCGCGGCGATGGTTTAAGGCTGGCACGCAGAAAGCGACAAAAAAAGTCAACTCCATCATCATGGAGCTGCAAGGAGGGATGGCATGACCCCAGAAGAGTGCATTGGCCGCGCGCTGAAAGGCGTCGGACTGCCGTATGGACACTGGCCCTATACGGCCAAGCTGGACGGTGTGGCAATCGGATATCGGCCGCGCGCAGATGATTTTGGACAGAGCGCCGGAAATCGGCCTATACGTGTGCGCGTCACCTATGATCTCGTCGTGATCCGCACGCGCGACGCGCTCGCGGAGGCAGAAAAGGCGCGTTTTTCGCTCTATAATGCGCTGCGTAAGGCAGGCTGGACGCTCGACGCGCTCGGCCCGGAAACCTATGTGGCCGAGCAGAAGCGCCACTACTGGCCGCTGTCTGCTACGCGCGGGTTTGGCGTGGATGCGGACGGCCAGCCTTATGACCTGATGGCAAAGGAGGACGACAAAGGATGAGCAAGACGACACGCACACCCGCAAAGCGGGCGCGTGCGCAGGGCAAAAGGGCACGGGATGCGCCGCGCGACGGTGCGAGCCTGCTGTGGCCGCAGACCTATTCGCGGGCGCAAATGGAGATGGCGACCAGCGACGTCATCACGGGCGCGATCAACCGCATCAGCAAGGCGTTTGCGCTGATGCCCATCGTGCTGATGCACGGCTGGGAGCGCGTGGTGGACGATCCGCGGGCGCAGTTGGTCGGCGTGCGCGCCAACGCGCGCCAGAGCGCATACGCCTTTAAGCTGGCCATGGAGATCGGCCGCAACACGCTGGGCCGCGCTTACGCGGTCAAACGGTATGACGACGCTTTTCGGCTCGCAGCGATTGAGCCGGTGGATGCGTCGCGTGTGACGCCGCTGATCGATGATGTGACCCGAGAGGTCTGGTACGCTATCCGGCGGGATGACGGCGAGGTTGAGTATTTACCACGCTTTTTTGTTATGCCGCTATTGTTTTCCAGCACAGACGGCATCACAAGCGTTAATCCTGTCTCGCTGCTGCGCGGATCGATCCAATACAATGAGGACGTCAAGGCTTTTAACCTTGAGAATCTCAAGAGCATCAACAAGGCCATCGTCCTAGAATACCCCTCTACGCTGGCCGGTGAGCACCGCGCGAATAGCGTCAAGGAGACCCTAAATCTGTATAAGCAAAGCGGCGGAAAGGTTTTGGCGCTGGAGTCCGGCGTGAAGCTCTCTAATGTCACCACGTCACCCTTTGATGCGGGGACGCGCTCTGTCGATCAGATCACGAGGTCGCGCGTGGCGATGGTCTACGGTATGCCCGCAGCGCTGCTGGGCGACAGCGGCATACAGGGCAAGGCGTCTGCCGAAGAACAAAACCTTGAGTTTTTGACGACGACGATGCTGCCGCTCGTAGAAGAATGGAGGCAGGAGCTGGACTGGTGGCTGCTGACCCCGCAGGAGCGCGCGGACGGCTGGCATTTTGACGTCGAGGTGGACGCATATCTCAAGGCCAACGCGCAGGCGCGCGCCAATCTGGTGCAGACGCGCATCCGCAACGGCCAGCTCACGCCCAACGAGGCGCGGGCTGACATTGGACGTGTGCCAATGGATGGTGGCGATACGCTGCTGGTCAGCAAAGACCTCGCGCCGGTCGCTCTGGTCGCCAAGGGCGCGACGATTGACCTCAATACCATTAACGGCGAGCACAACAGCGCCGCCGGAAAGGATTAAAAAATGCCGAAAAATCAACCATTTTATGCGTGGATCGACGATGGCGACACGCCGACGCTGGTCATTGATGGCGTGATTGACACCGGATCGGACTGGTACACGGATGCAGTCACGCCCAAAGCCTTCCGCGCGGCGCTCGATGAGCACGAGGGAAAGGACATCATTGTCTCGATCAACAGCCCCGGCGGCGACGTCTTTGCGGGCTTTGAAATTTACAACATGCTCGCCGCCCGGAAGGGCGGAACGACCGTGCGCGTGATGGGTCTTGCGGCCAGCGCGGCAAGCTATATCGCGATGGCCGCTGATCCCGGCAAGCTCCAGATGTGCCGCGCCAGCATGATGATGATCCACAACCCGTGGAGCTGGGCATACGGCAACGCCGAGGAGATGCGCAAGCAGGCCGAGGTGCTCGATGCAATTGGGAACGTCATGGTGGATATCTACATGCAGCGCGCGACGTGCGCCGAAGAAGAGCTGCGCGCCATGCTGGACGCTGAACGCTACCTGTCTCCGACCGAGGCGCTGAACGCCGGTCTGTGCGACGAGGTCATCGACCCGGCGGAGGAGGACGACGCGGAGGAGACGCAGGCGCTGGCCGCGATGCGCGATCGCTACGTCGCCATGTCTGTCGAGGATGTGCGCCGCGTGCGCTCTGCGCTTCATATCGCGCCGCGAAAATCGGCAGAAAAGTCGCCCAAGCCGAACTCGGCGGGCGATGAGGATAAAAACGACTATCTGGCGATGGCCGACGCGCTGATCGCCGACATGTGAGGAGGACAAAAAATATGAAAAAGATGAACGCGCGTATGCGCTATCTGGCGAAGCAGACGACTGCCCGCGTATGGGCCAAGGTGGACGTCAACGCTCTTTTGACGCAGGCGCAGACGCTGGCGGGCGAAATCAAGACGCTGCGCGGCCAGTTGGCTGATAAGGTCGGCGCGGACGGCGCGAAGGCCGAGGACGGCAAGGCAATCTACAACCAGATCGCCGAGAAAAAGGCGCTCTACGATCAGACGATGGAGGCCGCGCAGACTGAGATGCAGGCGCAGGCTGGCCGTGTGGCGGCCGGATTTAACCGCAAACTGGAGAGCGTCGCGCAGCATAACGCCGAGGCGCTTGGCGGCCTGTATCGCGCGCTGATCACCGGCGCGGCTATCCCGCAGGAGACGATCAACGCCCTGAGCCTGCCGACGGTGACGACCGGCGGCGCTGCCGGAAATGGCGGCTATCTGCTGCCGAAAAACGTCAGCGATCAGATTATCCGCGATATCGTCGATGATGACAGCATCCTCGCGGAGATCACCACGACCAGCATCACCGGGCTGGAGATGCCCAAGGTGGCGACGACCGATGTGGACGGCGATGACGTGGCCGACGGTACGGATGCGCCGGATGCGACCCTGACCGCCAGCATGTTGACCTTTGGCCGCTATCCGTATGCCAAGGCCGTGACCGTGCCCAACAGCCTCCTGACGGACACCAACACCGCCATTGAGAGCTACATCGATACCCGCCACGCCGAGATGATGCGCGCCCGCCTGTGCAAGCGCATTTTTGCCAAGAGCGCGATTGGCAACTATACCCATATGAGCGTCTACGACAGCAGCGTCGGCGTGAAGACCACGACCAGCAAGACCGACCTGCTGGACGGCATTATGACGGCGCTCTCCGAGCTGCCGACCCGCCCGCAGGGTGTCTATAAGGTCGCGCTCAAGATGAGCGACTGGATGGGCATGATTAAGACGCTGGCCAACGGCGCGGTGGCGCTCTTTAGCGATCCGACCCGCCAGATCATTGGCTTCACGCCGGTCATCAGCAGCTATGTGGATAAGCCGATTGTTGGCAACCTCAAGACGATCCACCTCAACTACGACAGCCCGATTGCCTACGAGGCGGAGCGTCATGCCAAAGCGCGAACGACCGACTTTGTCTTGTCCGCTTACTACGACATCCAGATCGAGCAGCCGGAACTGCTGCGCATCGTGGACGTGCAGGCGGCCTGACAGGGGAGGCGTGAGGCATGGACGCGCGGACGCTGATTAAGGAGTATCTGGGCGGTCAGGAGCGTGTGCGCCGCTATCTGCGTGGCGTGGATGAGGGCAGCGAGCTTGACCTGGAGGCCATGGACAACATGGAGGCGGCCGTGGAGAGCTTGCGCGCCGCTGGCGTCTACGACGCGATGGCGGTCTGCGCGCCCAAACTGTACGCTTCGGCGGCGCTGCTCTTTTGCCGCCAGTTGACTGACGCGGAGGATAGCGCACAAGAGGCCATCTACGCCCAACATGTGCGGCTGGTGCTCCAACTGCGTTACGACCCGCGAAACGTAAAGGAGGACGAAAATTAAATGGCAGAACCTACTTTTAACGCTGATCTGACCGCATTGCAGGCGCTCGGCCTGTATACAGGCGTATCGGACGCATACATCGCGCTGATGACGAGCGAGGGCACCAGCACGACCCCACCGACATATGACACGCCCTTTTTGGCTTGCGAGAACACAGAGGTCGGCCTGACGCCGACCTATGCCGAAGGGAAACTGGCTGCCAGCAACCGGATGATCCGCAAGCGCAAAATGCTGACCGGCATGACGACCAAGATCAGCTATCCGCGGATGGTCGCCGAAAAGCGCGCGGCAGTGCTCGGCCACGTAATGAGCAAGGGCGTTGAGATTTTGGGCGACAAGGCACAGCCCAAGTGTGCGGTTGGCGTGTGCGAGACGCGCGACGACGGCACGATGGTCATGCGCTGGATTTTGCAGGGTGAGTTTTCCGAGGGCGAGGTGACGGCCACCACCGAGGAGGACGACACCATCAGCTACACGATCCCGACGCTGGAGCACGCGGGCACGCGCGTCGCCTATCGCATGAGCATCGGCAACGGTGCGTACATGCGGCCGGTCGAGGTCATCTGCGACACGGCACTGGAGGCCAACGAGACAAAGACGCCGGAGACGTTTTTTGCGACGGTGCCTGATTTGGCCACCCTCTCGGAGGGGCTGGCGACGATCTAACCCTTTCAAGCGGCAAGGCGAGGCTTTGCCGCTTGATTTTATACGCAGTCGCGGGGGCATGACCCCGCAGGCGGACAGGAGGATAATCTTATGCAGGCAATGGATATTGACGCGCCGGTTATCACGGTGGAACTCGGCGGCAGGGCTTACGAGCTGCGATTTGACAATGAGCAGATCAGACGGACGGAGCTCTGTTATTCGGCGGCGACGGGCGTGCGGATGGGCTATTTGGGCATCCTGACGCAGGCTAACCAAAAAATTTTTGGCGCGCTCTGCGCGTTGTGCTGGGGCGCAATCGCGTCGGCGGAAATCCGCGACCATGTGCCCGGACGACAGCGAATCGCATTTGCGGATTTTGACGCAAGTGTGACCTATCGCGAGATGCTTGAGCAGGTCGATGATATCGTCAATGCGGCGGTGGCTGCAATCGAGGCGGGCAAAGGCGGGCCGGAAAAAAACGCATGAGGCCGTCGGATAATCTGCCATGGGGGCGCATGATGCGCGCCGCGCTGAGCGCGGGCATAAGCGTCGATGAGTTTTGGCGATTATCTCCGGCGGCGGTGCTGAGACTTACACGCAAGCAGGCAGAAGGCAGCGCACCCAGACGGATGGGCAGCCTCGCAGACTGTCCATGATGGAGGTGACAGACGATGAGCGACACGACGATCCGCACCAAGATCGTGATCGAGGGCGAGAAACAATACAAGGCGGCGCTGGCGGATATCAACCGCCAGCTCAAAGAAACCAAGTCGGCGCTCTCCGTGGCAGCGGCTGAATATGCCAACGCGGACAGCGCGACGCGCACGACCGCGCAGCAGACGGAGGCGCTCAACCTGAGCCTTGAGCAGCAGCGCCAGCGCCTCGCCTTGATGGAGGAGCAGCTGGGCAAGGTCGAGGACGCATACGGCAAAAACAGCCGCCAGGCGGTCGAACTGCGCACAAAAATCAACAATGCGCGCGTGGAGATGGCCAAGACGGAGACGCAGATGCGCGGCTTTACGGATGGCTTGGACGCGATCACGGACGCAAGCGGGCAGACCGGCGAAGGACTCGACGGCGCGGCAAAAAGCCTCGAAAATATCGGCGACAGCGCCAACCAGGCACAGGGCGACGTGCAGGATTTGGCGGCCAGCATCGGCGACGTGGTCGGGCAAAAACTCATCGAGTTTGAGGTCGGCAAAAAGGCGCTCGAAGGACTGCGGGACGGCATCAAGTGGGCGCTGGGCGAGGCCATCCAGGGCGAAACGGAGGACGCGCAGGCGCTCGCGCTGGCAGGCAGTCCGGAGGTGGCCGAGCGACGCCGAAAGATCAAGGATGAGGTGGATCGCCGATGGGCCGGACAGCGCAGCGGCGATCAGACGGTCAGCGACGTGGCCGCGGTCGATACGGCGCTGGGAAACGCCGGTATCATGGACGACGAGTACATCACTCGCATCACCAACGAGGTCATCACGCTCGACCAGGTCTTTGGCCAGAGCACACAGGACACGATCAACCGCGCGACGAGCATGGTCAACGCCTACGGCATTACGTGGGATCACGCGCTGGATTTGATGACCAAGGGCATGCAGGATTTTTCTGATGGCGGCGCGCAGATGCTCAACGCTTACGAGGATTACAGCCAGGTCTACCAGCAGCTCGGATATGACGCGGATAACATGTACAGCGCGCTCAAGAGCGCGAGCAACGACCAGACGCTCGGCAAGGACAGCAACCTCAATAAGGGCGTCGAGAATTTTGTTAAGACGCTCACAAGCGGCAGCAACGACAGCAAAACCGCGCTCAAGGAGCTTAAACTTGAGTCCTCGGACATCCCTGCCAAGATGAGAGAGGGCGGCGATGCTGCGTCTGAGGCCGTCCAGCGCGTGCTGACAGGTCTACAAAGCATTGAGGATAAGGCTAAGCGAGATGAACTGGGCAAGACGCTCTTTGGCGATAAAATCTGGACGGAGACCAACGGTCAGATTGTCGATACCATCCTCGCGGGCTACCAAAAGGTCGGCGACGTGGCAGGCGCGACCGAGGACGCGATGACGGCCAAACTCGACACCTTTAGCGATACGGTGGCGGGCACGCAAGAGCGCATCAGTCAAAGCATCTCTGAGGCAGCGACTCCGGCGGTTGAATTTGGCAAAAAGGTTTTTGCGTCGTTTAACGAGGGTTTTGACGCAGATGGCATTGGCGAGGGTGTGAAACGGGCTGCGGGCGCGGTCGTTGATGAGACTGTCGATGCAGTGACCTCAAAAGCCGAAGAAATTAAAGATGTCGGGAGCCAAGTGGTCGGCGCATTTGCGGAGGGCTTTACGAGCCAAAAGTCGCAAGAGCAGATCGACAGCGCCAAACAGGAGCTGCGGCAGTTATATGAGGATGCGCTTAACGTCGGTGACTTGATTAGTGCAGGCCAATATTTACAGGACTATGAGGCACTCTACGGCAGTTTTTATGACGCGGGCGAAGAGTCGGCCAGTGGTATGAGCGAGGGAGTGGAAAGCAAGAGCGCAGATGTATCTGACGCGGCTGCCGGTCTTGCTGATGACGCGACACAGGCTGTCAGTGATAAACAGGAGGACATGCAGACCGCGGCGGAAGAAATGACGCAGGCAGGCGTGGACGCGATCACGGACATGGAGCCGGATATGCAAGACGCGGGCGAGACGCTCGGCATGGCCGCGGTGGACGGCACGGACAGCGGGATGGGCGATCTGTCGCAGGTTGGAGACGACAGCGTGGACGGCCTGCTGAGCGCGATCAATGCGCGCGAGGACGACGCATACAGCGCGGGCAAGCGCATCGGCGGCGCTTTCCGGCGCGGCTATACGACGGAGATGAAAATCCACAGCCCAAGCCGAGTGATGGCCGAGGCTGGCGAATACACGGTAGAGGGGCTGCTGGACGCCTTTGACGAGGCGGATGATCGCGTCTCGCGGGCGGGCAGCGCGCTGGCGGAAGCTTTTAGCGGCGGCTATAACGCGCAGAGGGCGTCCTATTCGCCCGCAGGAGACGCGCAGGGCGGCGGCATGGGAATTTCTGCCAATGATATCGCCGAGGCCGTCAGAGGGGCGCTGGACGGCGTGGGATTGTACTTTGACGGACAGCGCACCGGGCGCGTCGTCGCCGAGGGCGTGAGCCAACAGATCGCCACCAGATCGTCTGCGACCGTCAGCGGCCAAAGCGCGAGCCGAAAGGGGTGGTAAGGTGTACGACGATTTCACTTTTGCCGGTAAAAGCTGCCGAGATTTTGGGGCGCATGCCTTTTTTGGGGAAACGACGACCATTGGCACGACGATCAGCCGAAACCTGTACGCCCTGCCCGGCGGAATCGAGGCGGAGATCGGCGAGGCCAGCTATAAGAGCGTGACGCGCAAGGTGACGCTGACGCCGATGGATGGACGCGAGGCGGACGAGACATTTTGCCGCCGGATTGTGGGCTGGCTATGCGCACAGCGTGGCAGGATGATCCTTGATCGAGACCCGGAGGTTTATCGCATCTGTAGCTTTGACAAGGCGGCGGAGCTGGATGGGAAGAGCTGGCCGGACGGCTGCATCCAACTGACCGCAACCTTGCAGGGGCTTGCTTATGCGACACACGCGCAAACGGCAACCGCCACGACCGGCGGCGGGAAGGCAACCATCCGCGCGGGCTTTGATACGGATGTCGCCGCACCGCTGCGCGTGGATATCAAGGTCACAAGCGGCAATGTGACGGCGGCGACCATCGTGGTCGGCGGTAAGTCGCTGGCGCTGTCCGGACTTGATGCGGCGGCGGGGCAAACGATCCGCTACGAGGCGGGGGACGCGAGGGCAGACCTTCTGCCGATCCTGAGCGTGGACGGCGTGCAGCGCTTTGACGCAGTCAAAGCCTGGAAACGCCTGAAGGTGACGCGCGGGCAGAGCATCGGCATTATGCTGACCGGCGGCGAGGCTGTCGTGACGGCTTATCTGCGCGGGAGGTGGATTGCATGATCGAGCTGATGGAGAGCGACGGCATGACGCTCAAAGCGCCAATCGATACGGCGATCCGCTGCGGCTACAAGCAGACCCTTAACGAGCTGGACACGGCGACGCTGGAGCTGGCCGCGGGCGATCCGGTCACGGAGTTGATCGACGTGCCGACGAGCTGGGTGCGGTTGACGGATGGGGAGGACTACGTTGGGCTTTACCGCGTCAAGTCGGCTGTCCACGCCGAACAAGAGAGCGGCGCGACCGTGACCTACGAGCTGGAGAGCGCGGAGTGCACGCTGCTGGACGACATGCTGATCGGCCATCACGAGCTGGGCGGGACGGAGCTTGACACGCGCTGGGTGCTCAATTACATCCTCGCGCGTCAATCGACGGCGCGCTGGGAACTGGGCGCGTGCGATTTTGCAGACCAATACCAGTACAATTTTGAGGACGTGACGCTGCTTGAGTCCATCATGTCGCTGGGCGAGGTGCTCGTGGATGAGTATGCATTTGTTTTTGACGCAAGCGCAAAGCCTTGGACGATCCGGCTGCGGAAGCTCGGACAGGAGGCGACGCGGACGCTGGTCTACGGGCGCAACGTTACCGCCATCCGGCGCACAATCAACGGGCGGATCGTCACGCGGCTGGTCGGCCGGGGCTACGGCGAGGGAGACAATCAACTGACGGTTGCCTCCGTCAACGGGGGGAAGGACTACATCGACGCGGACGCGGAGACGATGGCGCGCTACGGTGTGCGCGTCGGGCTGCATGCCGATCTCCGGCAGACCGATCCGGCGACGCTGCTGGCGCGGATGCGCGCCATTTTGGAGAGCGGGAAGCGGCCGCAGGTCTCCTATGAGGCGACATGCGCTGATCTGCACATGCTGACCGGCGAGGACTGGGACAACGCCCAGGTTGGCGACCGTGTGCTGATCCTCGACGAGGCGCTCGGCGAGACGGTCAAAACGCGCGTAACCGGCCGCGAAAAGACCGATATTGAGGGCGACCCCGGCAGCGTCAAACTGACGCTGGACAGCAGCGTGCGCGACACGGCCGAAGAGCTTAACGAGATACTGGACAAGATCGGCGTGCAGGAGCTGTACAGCCAGGGCGCGACCAATCTGTACAGTATGCAGATATCGGACAGTTGCGATGCAGATCACCCGCTGGAGATGTCTTTTTACGTGCCCGGCAATGTCCTGCGCATCAACCGCTGCCTGCTCAAATGGCAAATCGAGGCGTATCGGAGTTATGCCAAGCTGGCCAAGTCCGGTGGTGGCAGCACGCGCACGAGCGAAGAGGGCGGAGGCGGCACGGTGACGATACCGGCGCAGACGATCTCCATTGGCGTTACATACTCCAGCGGCCCGATGGACGCCGCTGATGGCAGCGCGGTGTCGCTGACCGGCGGTCCGAAGGACTACCTCGGCGGGGTCAAAACGGCGACGGACAAGGCCGGAAACCACAGCCATAATTTTGCGCATGTCCATGCGCTCGCATCGCACAGCCATAATTTTACCGGCACGTCAAAGACTTACTCTATCGCGCACAATCACAGCCTGTCTGCCGGTGCGGGAGCGACTGGCGGCATCTACTCGGGCAATAAGTCCATACAGGTCACGCCGGAAGGCGAAGTCGATGAAAGCGGCACGCTTTGGACGACGGGCGCATATGATGCACAGGGCGGAAGCGGAAAGTCTGCCACGGGAGAAAACGGAACTCACAGCCACGATTTTGCCCACGCGCATGATATGCCGCATGTGCATGACATCCAGCATGAGCATGTGATCCCCTCGATGTGGTTTGACTTAGAGCCGCACAGGCACAGCGTCAAAATCCCCGAGCACACGCATGACATCGAGTACGGCATCTATACCGGCAGCCGCGCGAAGACCGTGACGATCAAGGTGGACGGCAAAGAGATCCCCGCCGAGGATGTTGGCGATGAAAAGGAGATCGACATCGCCAAGTATATGTCGGCCAACGCTGACGGGCGCGTGACGCGCAGCACTTGGCACAAGGTCTCCTTTGTGCCGGACGCGCTGACGCGAATCACGGCAAACCTGTTTTTCCAAGTTTTTATTCAGTCCCGCGGCGCGGGCGACTATTAAGGGGGAATGGTAAAAATGGAGGGATTTACCCAACGCCAGACAATAGAGCTGACGCAAAGCAACCCCGTCCTCGTGCGGGATCAGCCGATCGTCAAGGGCGATGTGCAGGCGCTGGTCTGGATCGTGACGATCAAGCAAAACGGCGTGCCGGTAGACTTGACCGGAGCGACCGCATCGCTCTACTGTGCGCGCGCCTTGTCGGAGGACGGGAGCGGCGGCACTACATATAGCGCGGCAACGGTAAAGAGCGACGGTGAAGTAAAAGCAGTTTTGCCGACGGATGCGGCCAATATCCCCGGTCCGGTCGGTTGCATGATCCGCGTGACCAGGGACGGAGCGAGTGTGGCGGTTGCGCGCATGGCCGTTATGGCGGTCGATCAGACTGGGGACGACATCCTGGACGAGGGCAAGCGTATACCCAGCCTTGACGAGATTATGGCGTCTATCGCTCGATGCGATGCGGCCGCAGAAAAGGCAGAGGGTGCGGCTGCATCAGTCGGCGACGCGCTGAAGCAAGTCGCATCGGCTATCAAGGCCGCTAATGGCGCGGCGAGCGATGCGAGAGACGCGGCTGGGCAGGCGACAGATGGCGCTTCCGCGGCGAAAGCCGCGGCTACTACTGCCACAGAAGCAGCCACCAAGATCGACGACATGACCATCTCAGCGACCGGCCTCGCGGCTGGCGCTGCACCGACGGCAGAGCTGACCGAGGTGGGCGGGCGCTACAATATCGCGCTCGGCCTGCCGAGAGGCGATAAGGGCGACCCCGGCGCAACCCCTCAGATCACGGTGCAGGTCAAGACTGGCGAGCCGGGAACGGCGGCGAGCGTCAAGCAGACCGGCACGGCGGAAGCACCGGTGATCGAGCTGACGATTCCGCGCGGTGACACGGGGAGTCTGGGCGCGCTGACGATCAACGGAAAAGCGCCGGACAGCGCGGGCAAGGTCGAGCTGACGGCGGCAGACGTGGGGGCGCTGTCCGGCACGGACGCGACGCTGACGCAGGCGGGGAAAGCCGCCGATGCAAAGGCCACAGGTGATGCGCTTAATCAGCTAAAGACCGAGAAAGTAGCCTATGCCGATGTCTTGACGCTTGAAGAGATCAAGGCAAGCACTGATTTAGGTAATAAAATCGCCTCCGCGGAAGTTACAAGGGATTTGAACAACCGTTTTGGCTATCTTAGCTCGGTGGATAGCTGTGCAATTGATCCGGGTCAGACTTCTAACCTCGTCTTGCCTGTCGAATTGAGGATATATCTGCTTATATCGGGGCATGTCAGTTGGGGCAGTAACAACGGTGTATATATGTTTGTATATAATTCGGCATCTAGCCCGGTTAGAGTGATTAACCTTGCTGGGACTTGGTCGGCAACAATTACAGGCGGTACCAATGGCAATGTGACAATTGAGGCCGATAGTTCTGCCGGTGTTAGAGGCCATGTGTATATGGTATCTTTAACATATTGATGATGGAGGGACGGAATGATTAAAATAAAATTTAACGGCGCAATCGGCATGAATGATGTGTCGTTTGATCGCATCAATAATCATGTCGTTGAGCTTGGCGGAATCACTGACGCGCCGATAACAGGGTTTACGACGTGGCGCATGGATGGCGTGACCCAGCTCGGCGATTTCGGCGGCTATACGACCGTTTACCGTGTACTCGATAATGCGGTGCAGCTTTCTGACGACGGAAGTATATACGTTGAGCCGGAAGTGCCGGAAACGCCAGCACCGGGAGAACCGCAGCCGACACAAGAGGAGCGCATCAAGGCGCTCGAAAACCAAAACGAAACCCTATTACAATGTATCCTCGAAATGAGCGAGATTGTATATGCTTAACATTTTTGGACGGCTCATTGTAATGAGCGGAAAGGAAGAAGATATGATGGCTATGTTATGGGCGCAGCAGATTATGCTCGGCAAAAAGACCTACGCGCAGGTTCCGCGCCTGCTCAAGGATAAGGTCAAAGAAGTCCTGATCGACAGCGGTTGCGAAGACCTCGTGACGGAGTGACGCAAGGGGCTTATCGCCGCGCTACATCGGTTCCTGATGGGAGGCATGTGGCATTAGCCGTTTGTACCATCTGCTTATTTTATCTAAGGGTGCTATTGTCAACTAAGGGAGGTGGTCATAATGATTCGGGCAAGCGCGCTCATCGCGCTCTTTAAGCGCATGCTGGACGAGCACTGGGCGTATGAGTGGGGCGCGGCGCGCGAGGGCTGCGTGGACTGCTCAGGGGCTTTTGTCTGGGCATACAGGCAGCTCGGCGCGAGCATCGAGCACGGCAGCAACTCCATTGCGCATCTGCGTGTCGGCAAGTATGTGCCAGTATCGGAGGCAAAGCCGGGTTATGCAGTCTTTAAGCTGCGGGCGTGGCGCGACGATAGCGACAACGGCGGCAACCGCTGGTTTGGCCAGCAGCCCGGCGACGTCTATCACATCGGCCTGATGGGCGACGATGGGAAGGTGCTCAATGCGCAGAGCACAAAGACGGGTTTTGTGGCGAGCGACGCGGCGGGCTGGGCGTTCGCCGCGCCGCTCAAGGATGTGATCTACAAGGAGGGCGACGGGAAAGTGTTTGGCAACGCAACGGTGCGCGTGACCAGCGGATATCTCAACATCCGCGATGGCGCAAGCACGCGGTCAAATGTCATTGCCAAAGCCGAGAATGGTGAACGTGTGAACATCATCCGCGAGGCGGGCGGCACGGGCTGGGTCTTCGGCGTGTTGGAAAGCGGCGAGGCCGGGTACATGTCCAGTGAGTATCTGGTCGAGGATGCGCCGGGCGCTGGCGATGCGGGCGACGGCGGCGAGGAGACCGGCGACACAACGACGCTCACCAACGGCAACGGCGCGTACGTGACGCTGGTCGGGCGGTGGAAGGTTACAAATGACTGATGAGGTGACGGATAGGTGGACTTGACGACATGGCTTCCGGCGGTTGCAAGCGCGGTCGGCAGCCTTGCAGGCGTGCTTGCATCCAACAAGCTGATGCAATATCGCATCCAGCAGCTTGAGACTAAGGTCAACAAGCACAACAGTATCGTCGAGAGGACGTACAAGCTTGAGGGCGAGGTTAAAGAGCTTCAGCATGACATTCGGGATCTGAAAGGAGATATCAAGGCATGAGGATTAACTGGTTGGTACGCTTTCGCAATAAGACGTTCCTCGCGTCGTTTCTGGCGCTGGTGATCGCGTTTGTTTATAACCTTCTGGCACTGTTTGGCGTAACGCCGACGGTGCAGCAGGACGCGCTGTTGACCGCTGTCAACGCGATCCTGACGGTGCTGGGCATGATCGGCGTGATTGCCGACCCGACGACCAAGGGCATCAGCGACAGCGCGCAGGCGATGACCTACGACAAGCCCAAGGAGGGATAAGGGAGGCGGTTTCTCGTGCGTCTCGACTGCGACAGACGCACGAAAGAAGAAATCGCCCATGACTGCGGCTTTGACGAGCATGTCCGGCTTGGGCAGGTCTTTGACCTGCTCTGGCGTGGTTACAGCATCGTGCAGATCAGCATGACACTGGGCATGTCGCCCGCAACCGTCAGCCGCAGCATTCGCGAGATAAAAAAACGAATGTCTGCATCTTTATATACTGATGATAATACCCCGGCCTGATGGCCGGGGCTTTTTTTAATGCAAAAATAAATTAAAATAATTTGCAAAACACTTGACAAGTAAATTAAAATGATGTATAATACAGACATAAGGAACAAGGAAAACAAACTGATCGGAGGAAATCAAAATGTACAACAAGCAGATCATCATGAAGCGCGCGTGGATCATGGTCAAGAGCTTTGGCCTGAGCCTGAGCGTTGCGCTCAAGGGCGCGTGGGCGCTGGCCAAGGCGCTGATCGCCGCCGAGAAGGAAGGCAAGGAATCCGGCTGGAACTACAAGGTCGTTTGCAACGACTGGGTGAAGGGCGGCCACAATCGCACCTACGTTTCCGCGCGCATCTACACCAACGCGTGGAACCGCAAGCGCGAAATCAGCATTGGCTACATCGACAACGTGACCGGCGCGCTTGTCGCCGCGTAAAAAAGGAGGAAAAATTATGAAAAAATGGAGAACAATCAAAAAACAAATGAAGCGTCTTGAAAGAGCGATGGCCTATTCCGATCGGTACATCGCGGAGGAAGCAGGCGATGTGCCGGAATGGAGCTTTATTCCGGCACGAAAGCCGCTGTCCGGCAAGTCTGCGCGGAGGCTTGTCGGCGCAAATTATGCCGCATTGGAGGAGAACTATGGCGATTGGCTATTTGTGGATCGCCCGAAGTTTTCCGCAGGGCGGCGTTATGTTCTCATGCTGGAGACGGACGAGCTCAGCGATAGGGGCTCCGCTTTGCGCATCTGCAAAGCGGCAGATAACTGCCCGCCTCGCGGTTACAGACGTTTGAGCGTGATGTGCATCTACGTCTGGTAAGCTCCGGGCGGAAACTGTTTGTAAAATTTTTCGATCGTCGTATCAGTTCGGCGGAAAGGAGAAAAAATGGAAAAGATTATTGTCGGCCTTTGTGCCTCCCGTCATCCGCTGCCGGTGACGGAGTACATCTACCCGGAGACCGTCAACCCGTTGGATTTCGACGGCCTCCGGGCGGCCGCGGTTAAGTTTGTCTTTGACCACGTGGGTGTTGAGTCTGTGTACACCCAGCCGATCAACGGCAACGATTACACAGACACGGCGTGCTTCTGCGGTCGTCGTGAGCTGGTGGTCTACGTCACCGGATTGACGGCGGCCACGGCGGCGGTAATTTCCGCATGCGCGGAAAACGGCGTGCATCTGACATTGATGCACTACGACCGTGAGAGCGGCGATTACAAGCCGCAAGTAATATTTTGAGGGGAGGAGAAAAATCATGAACATTAAAGAGTTGCGTATCCTGCGCGGCTTGAAGCAGAAGGAACTGGCAGATAAGATGGGTATATCCGCCCAGCAGCTTAACAACTATGAGGGGGGGCAGAGCAACCCCGGAAACAAGATTCTGCCCGCGCTGGCGGACGCGCTGGGCGTTTCGACCGCCTACCTTCGGGGGGACGCGCAGCGGTTGGCCGTCTATGATTGGCAGACCGGGCGCACGGAGGCGCTGCCCATCATGGCCGAGACGGTGATCGACGATTACGGCATTTTTTACCTCGTCGAGCACCCTGAAATCGGAGTGATGGCGGTGATCCAGTCCGAGGGCGTGCAGTTTACGCTGGCGGACTGGCGGGGTGAGCAGCCGATGACCGTCGATGAGATCGGCACCGCGCGCTGGGTTGATTCGAGCGGCGACGATGCGATCATGTATAAGGGACTGCCGCGCATCCTCGTTGGCGGCGAGTTTGGGAGGCGCTGACTATGCCGCGCAAGCTCAATATGGAGGTCGGCGACGTGTTCGGCGATCTCAAGATTCTGCGGATTTGGCGACTGCCGGAAGCGTCGTCTAAGGCCCGATGCGATGCGGAGTGCCTGCGATGTGGCAGCGTTAAGTCGTACTACGCGAGCAACCTGATCTCTGGCAAGACGACATCATGCGGGTGTAAGGCGGTGGGCAAGATCACACAAGCATGCGTGATCTGCGGGAGGCTGTTTGACTCGTATCGGTCAGACAACCGTGTGACCTGCTCGGACGCTTGCCGCCGTCTCCGCGCAGCGAAGTCAGCGCGCGAAAATCCCCACAAGTGGAGCGATGATGCGAAAAGACGACGCGCGAAAAGCGCTGATGTTAAGGCGCAGATGGACGAGCTGCAACCGCGTGCCGTGCAAGCGGCGCTCGCGATCCCGGAGGGGCAGCGCGGACCGCAAAACCGAGAAAGCAAAATCTGGGTGCTGGTCGATCCGAGCGGCAATCAAGTGTCGTGCACCAATCTGCTCGACTGGGCGCGGAATAATTACCAGCTCTTTGAGCCGCAAACGCCAGAGGACGAGCGAGACCTCGCTGCGGGTCGTATCTCACGGGGCTTTCAAAAAATCGCGGCGTGTATGCGTGGATCGCCGTCTTGCAAGAGGTCTGTGTATCACTATAAGGGCTGGGGGCTGCTGTCTCTGCCCATCACGCCCGCGCACAGGCGCAAGCCGGATGATCCAGATCAATAGCGTTTATTCCCTGCCTTGCGCAGGGAGTTTTTTTAACCTAAAAATAAATTAAAAAGGTTTATAAAGCACTTGACAAACAAATTATAATAGTTTATAATATGATCGTAAGGAACAGAGATACAACATGGCAGGAGGAAAAAGTTATGGCAAGCAACAAGGCGGTTCGCAAGGCGATTGAAAACGCGGGAATTGATATGGAGGCATTTGAAGAAGATTATGCCTACATTGGCATCCGAGTGCAAGAGGAAACCTTCGGCCTGAACGTTGGAGACAAGGTCATCCATAATAGCCGAGTTTGGGTGGATGGCGAAGAGACAGAGGAAGAACTCGACGGTGTGAGCGCGACAATGTACAGCGCGATGGATCGTACCGACAACGAGTATATGGGTCGGTATATCCTGATTCTCGGCGACAACAAGATGAGCGGATATGGTGAGGATGAGGGCGAAATCATTTTGAGCTATCCGACCGTGTTGGCGATTCTCAAGGTCGAGGACTGACAAAAACCCGACATAAATCTGACGTGCATCTGATAGGTGCACGTCCTTTTTTTGTGTAAAAATGAGGGCAGAAAGGAGGGAGCATGATGGAATATAAAGAGTATGCTTCCAAAGGCGTGGCCAATACCGGCTTGGGTTTTGGCATCGCAGGCACTACGCTGGGACTCCTGGGCGGTGGCAACGTGCTTAACGGTCTGCTCGGCGGTAATCGCCGGGACACTGTCGCCGACATGGCTGCGGCTATGATGATGGCCAGCGCTGCGGCGCGCACAACGGCCTGCACTTGCAGCGAGGATCACACGATCAACCGCTACGAGGCTACCCAGTCCGCGCGGATCGCGGAGCTTGAGAGCGAGATTAAGCTCCGCGACGCAAACACTTATACCGACAGCAAGATGCTGGACATGTACAAGGACATCAACAGCAGACTGCGCGGTATCGAGGAGCAGATTGCGCAGCAGGCGGTCTACAATGCCAGCAACAACGGCATGATCGGCTGTCTGCAAAGCCAGGTTGCGGCGCTCATGGGCATGACTAAGATGGTCATTCCGGACGGCAACATTTGCCCGCCGCCTATGCCGCGCTATAACTCTTGGACTGCGCCGACGGCGGCTGCGGCCGGCGCGAACGCGGGAGGCTAACACAATGGCGACGCTTAAACAGGTCGCCGCGGGTGTGGCGCACTACTATGATGTGGTAGTGCGCCCATCTATTAGCGGCGTTAAGGGGATCGTTTACGGTGCGGTCGTCGGCATGGCGGCGGCAAACCCGGAGCGGATTGTCGGCAAGTATCTGCCAACGCTCCAAGCGCTGGGCGTTATGTCGGAGGATGGCAACATCGACGTCGGCGCGGTTGCGGTGCAGCTCAAGGAGCAGATAACCAAGGCAGGCGGACACATGACTATCCAGATCGGGCAGGACAGCATGAGCTTCGCGCCTGAGGACGTGGACAGGCTGATCGAGCAAATCGACAAGGCTAAGGCATAGGAGGGATAAATATGTGGACGGTTGAGGCTATCAGGGAGGCTAAAGAGCAGATTATGCAGTGTCCGCAGACGCTTGGCAACGTCCGCGATTTTGCGCTGATGTCCATCGCATTGGACGCGTTCGATGAGGATTGCGAGGGCGGCGAGGCGATCACAATGGAGCAGGCGCAGGCATGGGTGGATCACATGGACAACGCCGACACGTCCAGACCGCATGGCGGGCGCTGGACATACGCCGAGGCGACGGAGCTGGGGCATAAGCTCGGTGTTCTGGACGATCAGATGATTGCATTTTTTGTCGCTCTCAATATGATCTGGTCGGATTATGGGCCGGTCATTTCGGCCGCGGGGATCAACACGCCGGATTTCTACGGCAAGATGGCGCGGGCGTTTATCGACGACAAGGACGCCAAGCCGCACAAGGTCGCGCGTTATATGCACGCCATTGCCAAGTGATGGCAAGGATTCAACAGCCGCACGGTTTTGTGCGGCTGCTTTTTTATGCGGGTTTGCCGCCTAGCGGCAGCGACAGGGTTTCCCACGAGTACATTAGCAAAACTGCACAAATGATTCGAGGGGAGGGGGTACCCTCCCCCATATTTGCATTAAATAACGGCCTGAATCAGCACCGAAGCGCTACACAGCAGAGAAATTTTCCCTGAAATGCCGGATTTTTTACTTTTTTTCGGGGTGCCGT
>ERZ1034992.260-NODE-260-length-32944-cov-113.331387_pt1 | contig 32944 bp, 37 predicted proteins | sample MGYA00520695_ERZ1034992 | MGnify/ENA primary metagenome ERZ1034992 (study PRJEB33766, sample SAMN09781778) | gut metagenome | biome: gut microbiome | host: Homo sapiens | place: Madagascar | study: EMG produced TPA metagenomics assembly of the PRJNA485056 data...
CAACTATGCAGATTAAAACTAACGACGGCAACTATGATGTTGCCAGCAAGGGACTTGGCAACACAGCCTTGGGTCTCGGCATCGCAGGCTTGGCAACGAGCCTATTGGGAGGCAGCGCCTCGCTTCTGGGCATCGGAAGAAACAACGGCATGACAGCCAACCCGTCCGACCCTGATGCGCGTTTTGTCACTAAGAGTGAGACTAACCTTATTCAGGAGAACAGCACTCTGAAGACCGAACTCGCTATTCAGAAGAGCGAGAACTACACCGACAAGAAGCTCGTGGAAGTGACACAGTATCTTGACACGAAGTTGCGCCGTGTGGAAGACAAGGTAGACGCAAACAAGGATGCGCAGCAAGCCGTCAACGCACAGCAGATGGCTTACAATGCGGCAGCTAACGCCAGTATCGACGTGCTCAAGTCGCAGGTGGCATCGTTGTCAAGCGTAACCAAGTTGTTCATCCCTTCAACCAACGTTTGCCAGACAGGTTGCGGTTGCGGATGCAATCAGTAAGAGAATGATGTAATCCTGTTATATATATGGAATACAAAAACTCGCAAATCTTGGCGGCAGTCGTGTCCGAATGGGCACGACCCGCCATTTCGCAGATAGCCGCAGGCAACCTCATGCGCCTACCCATGCTTCAGTCTCTGCAAGCCACCATCAGCTCGTTAGGCATTGTCAGTGGCAACTATGCCCTACAGAAAGACATCGAGCCGCTTATCCAACCCATCGTCAACTCGCTTGTCGCACCTATGCTTGCCCGATATTTCGGCCAGATACCCGAAGAGAGCATACCGCAGATGGCACACGACATAGTGGAGAAGATGCGTGGTAACGGACCGCTGTCTGTGCTCGAAGGTATGGTGACGTTTGAAGAAGAAGACCTCAACGAGCTTGCTGATCTTCTTGACAAGAACCTACCGGTAGAGCAGACGCAAGGCTATCATGTAAAACATTAAACAGAGTAACCATTATGAACAAACGTACTATTCCGGCTATCATTATAGCCACACTTGCGGCAGGTGCAACCGCCGCCGCACCCTATTATGATGTCAACATCACACAGCAGCTCTGCACACCGGCTTGTGTAGACGAGACACCCGTGTTCGCTCCGAAGTTCTCCGTCAAGAGCATTGCCAACGTAGGCACCTCACAGTATATCATCGTCATTCACGTTGAAGGCGTGATTAACTACATCCCTTGCAACTGCGGCTCGTGCTGCACGCACTCACAAGTGGTGTCGCAAGACTTCACCATTCCTGTGTTCAGCGCCACCGCTATCAATTCGGTAAACATAGCAGTGGGAACCGTCCAGAACGGCATAGCACGCATGTCGTGCTGCAACTGTTCCAAGACTTTCGTTTCCGACTGCCCCGTAACGCTCACCCTTGTAACTACATAAAGCCATGATAGTTCTGATAGCTATAGCCACCATGATAGCCGCCACGCTCGCCCAACACCTTGGACTGGCCGAAGCCATTGCCCGTGTTGTTGACAAGGTGGCATCATGCCCTCAGTGTTTCACCTTTTGGGTTACAATGTCGGCATTGCTCTACCTCGGCTACGATGTCTACACATCGACGCTGGCGGCTATTGTGGTGGCATATCTGTCAAACTGGTTTGTGTTGTTGCTGCTTATCCTTCAACGTAAATTCACAAAGCTATATGAAAAAGAAAGACACACAACCGATCGCCTCGAACACTGAGGTAAAGGTAGAAAGCAAGGCCGAGGCGCAGACATTCTTTCCTATATTGCATGTCTCTGTGCAAAAAAGTCTGATTGTCCCACATTTTCGGGGCATTTGCCCTACATGTTAAACATATAAAACTCAAACAAAATGAATTACAAACAGATGATTGAACAGGCTCGTGCCAATGGTATGGCTACCGAGAAGAAGATGTGGGCAGCAGTAGAAACTCTCTCTACCGACCTCCTTGCGCTTGAGCAGACCGACCCTAAGCTCTATTGGCACATATTGCGCCGTCAGCATGCCGTTCTCTACGGTCGGCACTACTCTGAGAAGATGGCCAACCACGATGTAAACGCTCTTGTTTATAGCGGTATGTACGATGAAGAGGGTACGCCAACCGACGGAGGTGCACATTGGACTCGTATCAAGGTAGACGAGCTGACTAAGGGCATGAAGTTTCACGCTAACGTCAACGCATGGGACAAATACGTCGCCTTCAACTCTATGTATGCCGACCTCTGCGCTTGCATGAACGAAGAGGAGATAATAAAAGCCGCCTACGCCTTCTACTTTTGTGATGACGATTGGCAGCCCTGCGAAGACGACTGCACTAAGGTGTGGGACTATAATGCCCTACACGCCACCCTCTAATTTTTTGAATTTTTACATTTGTTTTCTTCAAAGCCACTTTGCGCCAATTACACAAATCGCAGAGTGGCTTCATTTGTATCTTCGCTTTATACGCTCCCTACCATGTCCGCCCCACCAAATTAAAAACTCCTACCTTTGCTCATGAAAGAAACCCGAATATATGACACAACGAAACATCAACCTTACGCTGCCCCGCTCATGGAACGAGTGCAGCACCGAGCAGTTGGAGCTCATCTCCCGCATAATGCTTGAGCAGATACAGCGAGCCGACCGTTATCATCCTTTCGACATGCGCAATGTCAAGATAGCGTGCTTCTTTGTCCTGTCGGGCATGGAGATAGTGGAAGGCATAGACGAGTCGAAGCCTCTTGAAGAGCAACACTACACTTGCCGACTCTCCACCACGAGCCGTCGCAACCGTTTCTTCCGTCGCAAACAGCAGAAGGAAGAAAACTTCCCCATCTACCTATGGCAGCTCAATTATTGGCTAACGCCCAAGCCGAAGACCGACGACCGCAACTCGGCTGAGTATCTTGCTTCTGGTGCCGGACTGCTTGACTGGCTCGACAATGAGCGTGGAACTCACCTCACTCGCTTTCCTTACCCAACCCTTCGCCTTCGTAACAAGCGTGGTCTGCTACGTCACAAGACCGATTATGAAGGTCCGGCGCAGGATATGGACGGATTTTCTTGGCAGCAGTATCGCTTTGCCTCTGACCTCATGGGACAATACACCTCGCTCGCCAACAATCTTGTCAAGATGAAGCAGATGGGCAAGTTCACGGCCGAGCAGATACAGTTGCAAGCCGACAGCGTAGACCAGGCACGTTCTATGTTCCTCGCCACCATCTTCAACCGTCGTATCGACTTCATCGACACCAACACCAACATGAAGGTGCACGATTTCCATTACGACACCCGTCAGTTCGACATCCAAGCTCCACTCTTCCGTCGCTTCCCCGACCACCAGTGGCAACCCATTCTCTTCTGGTGGACCGGCATGATGAGCATCCTCTCACGGCGTTATCCTCATGTGTTCAAGGTGCAGAAGCTCGACCGCACACAGCGACCCTCCACCCCTCTTGAGATATACACCGCAACCATCGCCACTATGCAGAAATACGCCTCGCTCACCGAAGATCAGGTGAACAACCAGTCGTATTCGCTCGTATTGGAGCACTTGGAGCGACTCTCGAAGGAGAATGAGGAGATGGAGAAGATTCGCAAGGCGAAGTGAAAAGGGAAAAGCGAAAAGTGAAAAATCCAATGGCTTATTAACGAAAATATAGAGTATGCAAAAGATTATGTTTAACGACAAGTACGGACTGACTGATGCCGTGCTTGCAAAGCGAAAGACGCAGACAAGGAGAATTATCACCAACAAGGAGATGCTTAAAGTCATCAAGAAGTTCGATACGTTGGGGGCGCTCTTTACTATTTACTTTCGATTTTTATTAAATCCTGATTTAAGAGAGCGATTCATATACAATCGCAGAGTGATGCGCTATCAAAAGAACGAGACCGTAGCTATTGCGCAATCGTATGCCGACATTACGCCTCAAGCAGATTGGGCAAACTGTATGATCCGCAAAGAGGAAATAGGTTGGAATAACAAAATGTTTGTTCGTGCCGAAGATATGCCACATCATATCCGTATAACCAAAATTCATATTGAGCGTTTGCAGGACATAAAAAGCGAGGATTGCTTAAAGGAAGGTCTCTGGATGGCTGGAGACGTAGGACTTGAAGGTACGACTTATTGGTATCACGGTCTTGCCAATTCCTGGTTTCGCACTCCGCAGGATGCCTACGCATCCCTCATCGACCGCATCTCTGGCAAAGGCACATGGGAGAGCAATCCGTATGTATTCGTTTATGATTTTGAATTAATAGATTAGCTTATGTATATAAAAGTAAATCGTCGCAATCGTCCCGACTGCATCGTAATGCTCGGCAAGGACCGCACCACAAAGAAATGTGTTTTAGTGGAACTCTCCCCCTGGACAAATCTTTATGGGTAAATTCGACTCCATCGAGGATGCTATTGCCAACATAATGAGTCGTGCGGATGTTGTCTGCTTTTCACTGATAAATGATCCATTCGCTCCACCAAAAACCGCAAACACAATCGACCATAAGCGTACGGCACTCGACCCGACTGTATACAGGGCAATGATAGAACAGTCGTTGAAGGATGTGGAGGAAATGGATAATCGTCTATCTGAATTGATTTGTAAGGGATTTAAGTGAAACGACGTAAGTATTAACGAAAATATAGAGAACAATGAGAACAATCAAATTTAAGGGCAAGCGTCTTGACAATGGCGAGTGGTTGGAAGGCTACTATAGAGGAAACAATGAAGGCAAAGCTTTTATCTCAAGAATTAAAAGACCTCCTTTGTCTTTTGAAGTTGACCCTGAAGCCGTCTGCCAGTTCACCGGCATCCTCGACAAGAACGGCAAGGAGATTTATGAGGGCGACGTGTTGCGCTCCGACGAATATCCGTTCAGCTGCCTTGAAGATGGCAAGCGCGACAACTATTTTGCCGTAGTGTATTTTTACGAGGAGTATGCCCGTTTCGTAACAGTAACGATAAAGAATCCCGAATCCAAAGTATGCGGCATTTCGGAGGGTAACCACGGAGATGTCTCGCGAGAAGAAATGAAGCAGTTTGAGGTTGTCGGCAATATCCACGAAGAGAAGTGGCAGCAATACGGCGAATACTTTAAGACTGAAGAAAAGGAGGCCGACAATGATTAATGCAGAAGACCTTAGAATAGGCGACATTGTGCAGACTAATAAAGATTGCATGTTTCCGAAAGACACATTGTGCATCGTTACCGAAATTCATCCCGACCGACAGCATAATGACAAGAAGGGAGCCGTCACTCTGAAGGCTACCAACGACGAAGACGACGGTCCCTGGGGAACATGGTGCTGCAACATCGATGGCGTGCCCATCACGCCCGAAATCCTTCGCAATAATGACTTTAAGGAAGAGGTTGAAGGCAAGTACTTCACAAGGTCAATCAAAGCCAGAGCAGGCAGCTCCCTTGCCAGATTTTTGGCTGTAGAACGAAAAAAATACGCTTGGGCAATATTCATAAAGTATTACAACGTGACAGGCTATGCTCTCTTATGTCATATAAAGTACGTTCACGAACTACAGCTCGCCCTTAAGACATTGAAATTTAATCCGGAAATTAAAGTATAGTCCTATGAAAGCAAGAAACAAGGTACTGTTTAACATATACGATCTTTACTTTAGAGGAATCTGGGAGAAGCCGCGTAATTATTCCTCGCTGTTAGATATAGTACAGCGTCGCATAGGATGGAGGGTTGACGTACTTCGTTGTTGTGACAACTGGGAAGAGATTGTCTCTACTGACAGCAAAGCGCTTTCCAACTTTTGCAACCCGAAGGTGTTCCATTTCCCGAAAAAGCGGCGTATTGACCTTCGTGTTTTTGATCCCGGATGGGCGCTACCTGATGCATCTCGTGTTGTAAGGAAGAAAAACAATCGGTATAAGGTTGTTAGGAATAAGCCCAAAAGACCTCGCGTCGGGAGAACCGTGGTGATAGATCCAAAGAGGGGTTATATCCGTGAGATTGGCGACAAGGTGTGGTATCATCCCGACTGGATGGATTTGGGCTGTGATTTTTGTGCTGACTTGGGGACTTGCTTGTCTGGTCGCCATTACGAGAGTTTTTGTGAGTTAGCGGAAAAGTATGGAATCGGTAAAGGTAACACATGGCAGGAAGTAAGAGAAAACAATGACTGACATTAAGATTTCCGTGCATCCCGTTAGCCATCGGCTCGAATGGCGAGGATGGGGGGGGAACTTCTCGCCCGCCCTTCGAGCCACCGATTACAAATGCCCACACTGTATAATGATTGAATATGATTAAAAAGCATCCATTTGACGATTTTCATCAGCGCATTCATTGGAGCGGAACCTGTATCGGAACCGTAACTGAGCAATGGGGTAATCCTGCGCCTCGTCACGGATGGAGATTAATGATAGAATATGACTAATCACGACTTCTACCAATATCCTCGTGGCAACAACAACGGAGGCAGATTATTCACAGACGTTTGCCCGACCGTGACAATCAATTCGTGGCAGCAAAATGTATTTCTGATTGAAGAATATGAATAAAGCAGCAACTATATGATTACAAAACTCAATTTCACCGACCGCACCATCAAGAGCTACGCCATCCGCAAGCTCACGCCCAAGGAGTGTTTTCGCTTGATGGGCGTTCGCGACAACGTAATCGGCACGATGCAAAGCAGCAATGCTCAGGCAGCCGAACGTCTGCCCGACTGGAAGGGCAAGGGTAAACCCGAAGACATGGCTATATCTGCCTCACAGCAGTACAAGCAAGCCGGAAACAGCATCGTGGTGGACGTGTTGGCCCACATCTACGAGCAGCTTTTCTACCCCGCACCGCCCAAGCCTCGCCCTGGCTGGCAACTCTCGCTCTTCGACAACCTCGAAGACTCGCTGCCCGCTTTGCCGCCCACCGCAGCCGACAAGAACGAGGAGAAGATATTCCTCACCACGTTCTCCGGCTACGACTCGCAGCTTATGGCAGCCGACGTGCTACGCGAGTGGCATCCCGACTTCCGATGGACGTGCAAGGGATGGAGCGACATCGACAAATACGCCTGTCAGATGCACAACCTCGTCTTCCCTCAGTTTGCCGACTGCGCCCTGGGCGACATCACCAAGATAGACTGGCATGAGGTGAAAAGCTCGCTCGAAGGGCGAGAAGTGGACCTCTTCACCTATTCCTCGCCTTGCCAGGACATCAGTCAGGCTGGCAAGCAGATGGGCTTTCAGGAGGGTAGCGACACCCGAAGCGCACTCCTATGGCGTGTGGCGGATGCCGTAGAGGTGCTTCGCCCGAAGTATCTCTTGCAGGAGAACGTGGCGGCACTGGTAAGCCAGAAGTTCATGCCCGACTTTCAGAAGTGGCTCGACAAACTCTCGTCGCTCGGCTATGTGAGCCGTTGGGCGCGACTCAACGCCAAGAACTACGGTGTGCCGCAGAACCGCGACCGTGTGTTCTGCCTCTCCATGCGCCGTGACGTAGCCTTCGACTATCAGTTTCCCGAGCCCTTCGAGCTGCTTACCCGACTGGAAGACGTGCTCGAAGAGGAAGTGTCCGACCGCTATTTCCTCAAGGACGATGCCGTGAGCAAGTTTCTCAAGGCAAACGACTCTGACAATGCCTTATTCCTTCAATTCGACCTGCCACCGACACACGAGGCGGCAATGTTCCTCAAGACCTTGCTTCAGATATTCATGGAGCGTCAAGACGGATGGAACAAGGGCATTGAGTGGAACGAGAAGGTGATAAACGGTCATCGCCCTGCCATCGCCCTCCTCTACGAAATGTTCAAGGAGAACCCAAAGAAACTGGACGTGGAATATTGGCGTGGCTTCTATAAAATGTATAAGTGGAACTTGGAGAGACAAAAGGATGCGAACTGACAACCCACCCGACCGTGTAATCCGTATCATAGCTGATATGATTAGGGGTGGTAGGTTGCTCACCTGCCCTGCCTCGATGTTCAGCGCAGAACGCTTCAACGGAGCTTTTCACGGTATAGCAATAACCATCATGTCGCGCACCGATTGCAGCGACGTATTCTTTGTAGCAGTAGAATTATGAATAACCCTCGCCCCATTATCCTTGGCTCCTACAGCCCCTCGCAGAACGGCATCATCGTGTCGCCCCACGGCATAGCCTTGTGCATTGCCGGTGGAGGTAAGGGGCACGACGTGGATAAACCGAAAATATTGATAGAGTATGATTAAAGACAACCTCCTATGCTACACTTTCGCATAGCAGCCTTCCGAGGCCGTGACCCCGACAATCCGTCCGACCGCAAGCATCCCTCCAACGGACGCTTCTGTCAGCGAATGGAGATAAACGTTGGAGGTACAACTAACACTCTCACCTCAGTTGGCAAAGACAACATGGTATTTATAACGTATGATTAAACAAATCCCTTTCGTGCAACGCACATCCTTTCTCTGCCCACGTCGGGGGGGGGTATTCCACGGCATTGTCCGCCCGCTACGACGGATGGGCAGGACTCTACGACGAGCACGGACAGCACACTATGGTATTGATAGAATATGAATAACAGAAAAAGTAAAATTCGTATGGTATGGCGTGATGACGACTCTATCCGCTTTTACCAAGACACTCCCGACAAGCGAGGGGTGAGCGAGTTGATGATAAACAATGTGTGGGGGTGTAGCCTATACTATAATATCGGGAAATGTGGCAAACGTCCTCATTCCGCTATAAGACACACCGCATATAGTATATGAGTATGAGTAAAAATATAACAAAACCATAAAACATAGAGACGATGAAAGCAGAATCTAATGGCAACCTCGTTTCTTGCGAGGTTGTCACAGTCCCAGATAACAACGACTCTACTCCTTTCGACGATTTTGTCAAGTGGCACCGTCATAAGGATTGGTCTGCGCACGTGCGAAGACCTCTTGATATTGACGTACTTGGCAAAATGCAGCAGATGCGCGACCATTGCGACAAATTGGAAAGAGAGAGAAGGAGTATATGAAGACGTATATAAGAGATGCTGAAGAATGACACCATCCGCCCCCTCGTAGTCGGTATGATGCCGACTTCTTTGCGTGACAATATATTCGAGAATAGATGTAGAGTTTATTCTACAAAGGGTTTAAGCCCTTCTTGTCTTACGCATACAGGCGGTAACCAAGAGATAAAGGTATTTGTGGAACTGTGAGTAACACTACCCCATATAGTATATAAATTTGAATAAGATATGACTTTAAGAATTGTTCCAATGGAAGCCTACGACGGTTGCATACCCGTGACTGTCTGGATGGTTCAGAAAAGAGTCGGAGGCTGCATCTTCGGCAAATGGGTAAACATCAAAGGATTTACTGACAAACGAAGGGCTGCGGCATTAATGAGTATGTTGTATAATTAAACAAAACCCCATAAAACTTAGAAACTATGGAAAAAAAAGAAAACAACCGCATGGAGACGCTTGCTTACATCATCGCCGACCTGAAGGCAGAGAACGTGGAGCTGGAGCAGAGAATACATCAGCTCATGGACGACTACAACGACGTGGTACGCCAGTTGAACGGTAAGGAGAAGCATGAGCCTAATACAGAAGGTTTCACTCTTGGAGAACTGACAGAAGCCTTGGATAAATGCGAGGTCTTGGAAAAGGAAAACAAGCAACTGAAGCAACAAAACGTTCTGCTTCTGACGGATCGCAACGAAGCAAAGACTCGTGCCGATGATTGCGACAAACTGAAAAGGATGAACGGAGAGCTGGAGCGTTTTGCAAAGGCTATTCATTCCTTTGTGAAGGACAAAAAACTCTATATGGCAAAGGCAACGAACTGCCCGTACTATCAAGACGGTCCTCATGTATGCTCCACTTTCTGTCTGGAATGTAAATCATGCCTGGGCATCATTGAAGGTCTTGGTGTTATTTGCGAGAAAAAGTTTGCAGATGCAAAGGTCCGATTTATCGATGTCGATGACTGACACCGCACGCACCCTCGTAGTCGGCTTGATGCAGACACCACCCTACGACCGTATGTTTGAGAGTATTCGTCGGGTATATTCCGCTCGAGGTTTATGCCCTGCTTGTCTCACACACAGCGGAGGCAACCAAGAGATAAAAGTATTAATAGAACTATAAAAAAGATTGAACATGAGAGAATTTGTGAAAAAGGCATTGCGAAACTACGGTTACCGCTTTCTGGAGAAAAAGATAGGTTACTACTTTTTTGCCAAACCGCTTGGCTACGGCATACTTAGTGCGGATGTGCGCGAGGGTGAAAACTCCGTAAGTGTCATGCTGATGGTTAAAGGGAACAAGAAGGACGGCAAACGCCCGAATCTGATATGGCAGGAGACAAGCCGGGACTTTCCCGAAGAACATAACGAACAGAAGATGTACGAGGCTTTTGTGCAAGCCCTTGCCGACTGTGAGGCAGACATCTTCTCTAAAACGCCTGTGGCTTGGTTGCAAAACCGAGACGTGAGATACGACTTCGAGGAGAATGTCCATATCGAGTAAAAGGAATGACCTACCTTTGTCCACAAGCATACGAAGAACGAGGGACGGCTTACAGACAGTCGTCTGACTAAAAAAAACTGCGTAACATTTCAACTATGATACAACATCAACACTGGGAAGACTCAATCCGAATACTCGTCACCGACGAGCAGAATCATGGCAGCATACAGGCGTTTATTCCTCACCGCACCGAAGACAAGCCCTTGGATGGCGAGGCAGACGCTCTCATCTACTCGCTGTGGGTGGGCGAACGGCACCGTGGCCGTGGGGTGGCTAAACTTCTGATGGAGACTGCCGAAAGGGAACTTAGAAGCTGCGGCATAACGACTGTCGCAATATCGTGGGACGGGCGCGACTCTCCCCAGTGGGTGTTGCAATGGTATGAAAGGTTGGGCTACGAAGGGAAAGCGTTCGACTATCGATGCTGCACACTTCTCAAACGGCTGTAAGGTACGCAACCGCTAAAAGGTGTTTCGACAAAAGAAACTCATCCCGAAGGCCAAGGGACCGTACTCAGTGTGCTGCATGTCGCCACTCCGTGAAACGTAATTAACGGGCTCTGGTGCAGACGAGCGAGGAGAAGGAAAACTCAACCACTGCACATTTTTTATAAAATGGATTATATAGAGTAAGAATATGAAACTATTATTATTATTGGGTGCGCCAAAAGTATTTTTTTGGGGTCAAGCACTATTGGGCGTGATGGTCCTTGCCGTTTTTGTTTATTTCTTTGTTGGGATATGGCGCGACTTGCAACTTTCCCTGAGTTTGAAGAAAAAAGAACAAACCGACGATAACAAAAAAGCCGAGTTTGTTTTTTCGAGCGAACACCTCACTCCTATGGAATGGCGCGAAAAGCTGCTCAACAACATCGACGACGGACGACTGTATCAAATCACGTCGCCTCACGAGCTCGTCATAGCCTGTGCAAAAGAGTACAATGCTGAGGAAGAGAGACTTTCCTGCTATGCTTACTTTTCTATAAGTGAGCGTGGTGTATATACCGTTTCAAACCAGCATGTATCTGACCCTTGTGGCAAACCCCATTCGCGCGAGTTCGTCGGAAATATACCACTGAACATTTACTACGATCAAGACCCTGGCATTATTATGTCGAAGGACGTAATGATTTCGCCTTTCGTGACCGACGGGGATTATAATCGTTTTGTTTTTTACATGCTAAAAGCGGGAATCCAATGGAATATCGAGAGGAGCGAACAGCACAGACTGGGTTGTTACGCCTATCGGTTGAAAACAAAAGAAGAACAATAAACAATATTATTATAACAAAACAACGAAATTTATGAAAACAAAAAACATTGTCATGGCATCCCTACTACTTGTAGTTGCCATCGTTATCGGCTCGCTGGTAGCCACCTACTTTAGTTATAACAACCGTGAGATTGCCCTTCGCCAGCAAGCCGAAGCGCAGCGTGGAAAGATTGAGGGTGTTCACGACAAGATGTGGAAAATCATTCAGCAGAAGGCGCAGGTCACCGACGAGTACAAGCAGACCTTCGAGAAGATTTATCCGCAGCTTATTGCCGGACGCTATCAGAACGACAAGGGCACGATGATGAAGTGGATAAAGGAGAGCAACCCCAACTTTGATGTGTCGCTCTACCGCGACCTCATGCAGGCCATTGAGATACAGCGCACTGAGTTTCAGACCTCTCAGGAACGTATGCTTGACATTATCCGCGAACACGAAACGCTTACTCGCACCTACCCTGCCCGATGGTTCGTGTCGAACACCATGCCTATCGAGTATAAGGTTATTTCGTCGTCGCGCTCCAAGGAGGTGATGGATGTAGGCGAAGACAACGATGTGGAATTGTTCGGCAAGAAACAATAAAGGCTTATGGAACTACTCGTTTTTCTCATCCCCTTCTTTGTGTCGGCTGTGTTGCTGTTGTTCTTCCGCAAGCAAACCGTATGGTGGGAACATGCCATACTTATCATCCCCTCGCTCCTTGTGGGCGCAGCGATGATATGGGCGTTTGAGCGCGTAGAGTCGAGCGACACAGAATACCTGGGCAGCTACGTCACGAAGATACGCTATTACGAGCCGTGGAATGAGCTTGTGAGGAAGACTCGCTCCTATACCGACTCGAAAGGGCATCGGCACACTCGAACCTACTATGTCACGGAGAATCATCCCGAACATTGGACCTACTACGACCATTCGGGACGTGAGCGAAACTGTTCCAATGAAGACTTTTCGGCTATGAAGCGTCGCTTGTCGGTGGCTTCGGTGTTCGTGGATATGCACCGCCACTATTACACTCGTGATGGCGATGCGTATGAATACCGATGGAACGGTCAACCCGCTACGCTCTATTCCGTTACTCGTGAACATGAATATGAGAACAAGGTGAAGGCTTCGCGCTCGGTGTTCAAGTTTGAGGACATCAGCGAAAAGGAGGCTCGCCGACTTGGTTTGCACGATTATCCCAAGATACGTTTCTGCGACCAGTCGCCTATCATCGGAGCAAAGTTTTCTGCCCGTCAGGAGCGAGCCATCCGTGTGCTCAATGCCAGATATGGGCCTAAGAAGGAGTTTCGCCTCTATCTGCTCTTCTATCGCAACAAGCCGCTATCCATTGCCGACCGCCAACGCTCCTACTGGCAGGGAGGCAACAAAAACGAGCTTGTGGTGTGCGTAGGTCTTGACAGCCGTAACCGCGTGGTGTGGAGCGATGCCTTCTCGTGGTGTGACTCGCCAGTGCTTGCCGTGAAGAGCCGCGACTGGTTTATGTCGCACCGACTTGACCTCTGCGCCTTCGCCTCGTACATTGAACCTATTGTGCAGAAGGAGTGGAAACGAAAGGAGTTTTCCGACTTCAAGTATCTTTCGGTAGAACTGAGCAACAAGGAGTATTGGGCCATTATTATCATCATGCTCTTGCTCAACATAGGATTGAGCGTATGGGTAGTAACCAACAATTATAAAAATTAGTATAAACTATAACAATTAAACAAAAACAATTATGAATTTCATTTTTTCAACTCTCATCGTGATCCTCATCATCCTGCTGTTTTCCATCTTCGCCGCTTGGCTCGACAGGTTTGGACGGAAGGGCAAGGAGGAGTTTATTGACAAAGCCATCGAGAAAGTCCTTGGCAAGGTTTCCACAATCGTTACGTCTGGCATTGCCGTGGTAAAGGATCAGCTCAAGACCAGCCCGTGGTATCTCGTGGTATATACCAAGGAGAGCAATATCCCGATGTGGATTTCGCACAACAATATTCGCAGCGTACACCCCGACTTGAAGAACGGCAAGATTACCGTTAAGCTATTTCAGGGCGAGGACATGGTTATTGACAACGTAGAGAACTACGAGCTGATGTCTGCCAATGACATGTGTGACTATGACATGTAGACAACGAACACTTCATACTTTGACTGGATGTTTTATACGAAAATGTTAATTTTTGCTGAACCCTGCCGTCCGTGAGGATAGCAGGGCTTTTTTTTATGTCCGCCCCTTCTCCACGTCTTTCCCTATATTTGCATCATAAAAACATTCAACAAAACACATATTCAACACAATGACAACAGTTAGCAACATCAGCGAGCTCCAACAGCGTAGTGAGGAGCTTCAGTCGCAAGGCTACGAGGCAGTTCTGCCTGGCGCGTTCTGTGCGCCCAAGCAGGGAGGCAGCAGTGTGTGTTCGTGGGGCGATTACGTTCACCAGAAGCTCACGGCTTCCGCCACCATGACCGGAGCGGAAGGCAATGCGGCACGATGCGAAATCTCTGCCGTGTTCGGTTCAAGCGGTGGCGAGAACAAAGCCAAGCCGCAGAATGTCGGCACACCCGACCTCGGCTTCATGGAATGGGGCATTGGCAACCGACTGCCTAACCTCGTGTATCTGCTCTCCAAGATGTCGCCCTTCACAGCAGCGGGAGTGGATTTCGTGAAAAAAATTCTCGTAGGCCGTGGTCCTTCGCCCAAGTATCACTATACGCAGTATGTCGGTGGCAACATCACCGAGAAGTTTATCCCCTATGCTTCGGCTGGCACTCTGCTCCGCGGACAGATAGCCGACCTCAAGGCTAAGGAAAAGCAAATGTCAGAATCGGATAATCAATCTTCACAATCGGATAACCAATTCTCAAAATCGGTTAATCAACTCTCACAATCGGCGAACAATTCTGAGAATGAGGACAGCGAAGAGATGAAGTCGCTCAAGGCTGCATTGGAAGAATGGGAGAGAACCAATAAGGAGCTGCAAGAGTTTATCGAGAACAACGACCTTATGCGTACCTACCTCGAAATGGCAGGCGATATGTCGCTCATGTCGCAATGCTTCTGCGAGTTGCAGCTTAATCAACGTCAGTTGGACTCTGAAGGTCGCCCAGTGCCTACATCACAGTGGAATCCGAAGATTGTCGGCATTAAGCCTCGCTCGGTGTTCACCACCCGATTGGAGCGCATGGATAGTCAGTATCGCATCAACTATGCCTACCTCTCTAACCAGTGGCTCGACTCCACGCAGATGCTCACTGAGGCCGACCGTCGCATTGCCGCCGTGCCTTATCTTGCAGCCGACACAGCCGTAGCTGACCTCAACCGCCGCTTGCGTGAGGCTCGTGAGAAGCAAGTGAGCCGCAAGAACCGTCCCACCCGCTTCATCATGTCGCCACGCGACTTTGGCGGTCCCTACTATGCCGATGCCATGTGGCATAGCATCTTTGCCGGAAGCATCTTCGAGTATGCCTTTACTATCATCGACGACCGACTAACTCGCAAGCGCAACAGCAACATCATCGGTCGCGTGATCTACATTCATCAGGAATATCTCAAGCAACTCTACACCCAGCAGGGCGAAAACAAGAGCAAGACGATGGCACAGATACAGCAGGAGGTGTTCACCGACATCAACCGCTGGCTGTCTAATCCCGACAACGCAGGTCAGGCTCTTATCTCTGCCGTGTTCACCGGACTGGACGGCAAGGAGCACAAGGCATGGGAGATTGTGGAGATTGAGACCAAGGCTAACTCGCAAGCACAAGCCGAGAAGACTGAGCTTCAGGAAATATCATCCATCATCTTCTTTGCCATGGGCTTGGACTCGAAGCTTATCGGCAACACCCCAGGCGACGCTACTTCATCGGGCGGCACCGACCTCCGCGAGCGTTTCCTCGTAAAGCAAATCCAGTTCGCCCCATTGCAGCAGCTCATGCTCCGTCCATGGGAGGTGACAAGCAAGTTCAATGGTTGGGACCAGCACTTAGTGTGGCAGATTGACCGCGAAGTGCTCACCACGCTGGATAACTCGAAAACAGGGGTGACGATGCAGGAATAGCGAAAAGGTAAAAGAGTAAAAAGACTTGCTCTAAGGCTTAGAAAGGCTTAGACTTTTTCTCGTCGGCTTAGAAAGGCTTAGAAAGGCCCAGCAAGGCTTAACTATAAAGATACAAACGTAGAAAAGTACGAAAGTAGAAAAGTATAGAGAATGATTGAACTGAATAAGATATATAATGAAGACTGCCTCGAAGGAATGAAACGGATTCCAGACGGGAGCGTGGATTGCATTGTGTGCGATTTGCCGTATGAAGTTCTGAACAAAGGCAATGAAAAGGCACGATGGGATAATATTATCCCGATGGAGCCTCTATTCAAAGAATACTGGCGAATAGCAAAAACTACCGCTCCTATTATTCTCTTCGGCCAAGGAATGTTCACGGCACAGCTAATGATGGCAGAACCTGACACATGGCGATATAATCTAATTTGGCAAAAAGACCGACCAACAGGATTTCTCAATGCGAAGCGAATGCCTATGCGGAGCCATGAGGATATTGCTGTGTTCTATCGTGCGCTACCTACATACAATCCGCAGATGAGACAAGGTTTCCCCTCTCACTCACGAGGGCATAAATGCGGGAAAGCAAAGGGTAATGTCTGTTATGGCAACTATAATATTGAGACCTACTCAAAAGAAGTAACAACAGAGAAATATCCTATATCTGTACTGTTCTTCGACAAAGAGAAGAATTTTGATATGCACCCAACTCAAAAACCCGTAGCTCTTATTCAGTACCTCATTCGCACCTACTCCAACGAGGGCGACACCATCTTGGACAACTGTATGGGTAGCGGCACCACCGCCATTGCAGCCATCCGCGAGAAGCGCAACTTCATCGGCTTCGAGCTCAACAAGGAGTATTACGACAAGGCTTGTAAGCGCATTAAGCAGGAGCAAGCGCAGCTCACGCTGTTCTGACAACTCAAAAATGGATAATTTCTAATCGGCTTGCCGATAATTCAAAATTCAAAATTCGCATAGCGCATGATAATTTCAACATTAAAAGAACTTCGCTTTTATGTCCCCAGTTGCTCGTTTGACGATATTACATCGCTTCAAGCGCAGCTTGACAGTAGCGAAAAAGACGTGTTAAAAGACAAGTTAGGTGAAGATTTATATGATCGCCTTTGTGAGTATTACAATTCCATATCTCCTGATGACTTCTATATGGATATAACCAGCGGAACCTACAGCACAGAACCATGGAAAGTATTACTCTTATGTTCACAGCGTATCGTAGCAGCCGATGCCGAGGCGCGTAACCTGCCCAAACAATCCTTGTCTGTCAACGGCATGGGTGTGAATGTAGCTTCGAGCAGCGATTTTGCCGCCGCTTCCGAAAAGCAGATTGCTGACAGTGTACAGAGCTACAAGAGCGACTTGATGCGTGATATAAACATTCTGCTTAACACCCTTGAGAAATGGGCTAAATCCGACACAGACAATGCCGACATGAAAGAAATAGTCGGACTATGGAAACATTCAAATTTCTACTATCATTGTCACGGTCTTATCTTTTCATCATGCGAAAGTCTATACCCTTATCTCTATCACATGGACAATCGCTATAAGTTTATTTGTCTTTTGCCCGACATCCGATTTATCCAGGAGGAATATATTGCCGAAATGGTAGGACAGGATATTCTTAAAGAAATGATTGAGAACGAAAACAAGGATGATGTCTTATTTAATAAGATACGCAAGCTAACGGCTGCCTACATCATAGAGCGTACATCCGTATTGTCGTTCGACAAGCAACGACGCATGACGGCTCACAATGATATAGTGCATCTGCAAGCGTCAATTCTTAAAATAATCAAGGAGCGCACCGAGCAGCCCCAACCCTCGCCCGACAAGTCCTCAACCAACACCACCGACTCAACAAGCAAAGGCTACGAAAACAACCAGCCAGACAGCAAAATATTCGTGTCGCCACTGCTGTATTAGTTTCCCAAAGGCTTAGAAAGGCCCAGTAAGGCCCAGTAAGACTTAAAAATAAAGCATTATGGAAGAAATAATCCGCATTCTAACCCCTGCCCTCTCCGCTCGCATCCTCACCACCGACCAGCGTGAAGCCTTCGAGCGTGGTCTTACTCTTCTTGAGCAGAACCCACGGGCAATGTCGTTCGTAAAGGAGAGCCGACGTTTCCGCGACTACCATCGTCGTGTGCGTCAGCTCCTCACCTATCTGCAAACCATGCAGACCTCTTGCACGGAGATAAGGCGACACGTAGGCCGCCCCACAAAGGAGGAGCAGGCTGCATACGCACAGGCTCAGAAGGAGAAGGCTCTTGAGGAAGCGCGTCGCTCGCTCTTCCCTGACCTGCAGCCCGACCTCACCTTGCAGCCTCTCACCTACGGCGGCATCGTGGCCAACCCCAACGGCGAGACCATTGCGTCCACCATGCCCAACCTCATGCAGCTCCGACCGTTCCTCTCCGAACGTCTGCAAGAGCAAGTCAACACCGTGCGCTCCTTGCGCAACGAGATGGCAGCAAAGGCAGAGCAAGCCAAGACCATGGCCGAAGCCAACGAGAAGGCTGGCCGACCTATCTACACCGAAGAAGAGATTGCCCTTCTCGCCACCCGTGCCGTGAAAATAGAAAGCGACATCCTCCCTCGTATCTACATTAACGTTGACCGCGAAATTGGCGAGGCTTACCTTCGCCTATCACCGCGCACCGGCGACCCCGAATACATCGCCCGCATAGAAAAGGCGTGCAACGTCCCACCGCAGAACCTACGCGCCCAGTTCCGTCCCTTCTATGACAAGGCACTCGCCCGTGACCATCTCTTCGCCCAGTCGGTAGCCGACAAGATAGCCAACGACCGCCCCGAGGTGAAAGCCGCTCGCGACGCAGCAGCCAAGCACAAAGCCGAAGCCGACGCTCTCATCAAGTACATCATGCGCAAGGACAAGCCATCGACCAAAGCCCGCGTAAAGGGCCTTACCGACCGCATCGCCCAACTCCGCAAAGACTACACCGACATCGTGACCGAAGACGAGCTGAAGGGCTTCGAGGCAATCCTTCTTAAAGTGAAGGAAGAAGCGGATAAAAGTAAAAAAGTAAAAGAGTAAAAGTTTCCCAAAGGCTTAGAAAGGTCTAAAGAGGCCCAGTAAGGCTTACAACCCATTAACTTCAAAGACCATGACCCCATTCCACCAACTAAAAGACATCTGCACCACCGCCTGCCACACCCGCCACGCTTGTGCCGAAGGCTATCGTGCCATGCTCGCCACCGAAAACATCAGTCAGCTCATGGCTGTATGGCGTGCGAATTGGGAAGACCTCGTTGAGAGCAAATACGCCGACATCATCAACGATCTGCTTCCTGCTCTATACCCCTCACTAAAGGAAGAAATGAACGCAGCCGGCATCTACGTCAACGAATGTCCGCAGACAGCCCCCGAGTACGTCCTTGTCATTGTTACCGACTACGATACCATTGTTGACATAAACGATTATGCCCGCTGCTACATCTTGGGCAAAGCCACCGTCCATGCGTGGAATCACAGTCAGGTGTATAGCGACCGTTGTGACCAAGCCCTAATCGGACTTCACGATTTTGTCTATGGCCATGTAAGCAAAGGCTGTGTGCATGCCGACACAGCCGCCCGCCTATGGACCACCGCCGATGCCGTTCTGAATGGCAGCGTGACGTGCGAGGCACACGGAGGCACCGTAAAGGCTCTCTCTTACCGCAAGCTCGAAGCCTACGGCGACACCAAGGTTTTCTGCAAGACCGACCGCAACATCACGCTATACGGCAACGCCAAAATAATAGTATAACAACAAAGGCTCAGAAAGGCTCAGAAAGGCCCAGTAAGGCTTATCATAACAACCAACCAACATGAACAGCAAACTTACAATTCTTGCCGACGGCAAGCCGCTCGCCCTAAAAGAAGATGCATCCATCAGTATCGAGTTGAGCAACCCATTGTTCAACGACACAGAGATGTTCTCCTATCCCGTTGAGCTGCCCATCGAAGGCAACCGTCATTTCCTCAAAAACGTGGATGATGTTAGTAGCGACATCCGCCCCGTGAGCTACGAGCACACGCCGATGCAAATCATCGCCGACGGAGTGCCCTTTGCATCGGGCACAGCCATCATCCAGGAAGACGAGCGACTGGAAGACTCCCTCTCGCTCAACGTCGATGCAAGTACACAGTCGTTCTCCGACCTCATTAGCGACCTCAAGTGCAACGAGGTGCCTATCCCTACAAAATACCATGACCAACTCCTGATTGGAGAGAAAATTGACGAGGTGAACGTGAGCGTAAGTTATAATACAGAGGTGGTAATTAAATTTGAAGGAAAGAAAGGCGACAAAAATTTTGGTTCGGTAGGTGGAGGTTATACTTATTCTACCTTTTCACCGCAAGCTCTTGGATTTTCTTATCCTGCTCAGTGTAAGGAGACGGGCGATAAGCACGAAGCTGTATTAAAGAAAACCTATACCTACCCTAAAGGCAACAGCGTAAAGGTGCCTGATGTACTGACATCGTATATCAATGTAAGTGACCCCTACCCCATAAAACCTTTTTGCAATGCCCGTGTATGCTACGCTCATCACGACCTTAACGAAGATGGTACTACTTCTGACAGCATCGTACAGAAAATTTCCGAGCGTAAGGGGGAAAACTCTGATAAAGAGCAGGAGATGTACGAAGACCGTGGTCCTATCTGGGTGCTTGATGCCGACCGTCCGCAATCGGGCATTTGTTTCTATGTACTATTTTTCCTCGACTGCCTCTTTGAATACCTTGGTGTACAGTTCGACAATTCGGCTCTTACAGCTATCGGCGACTTAAAACGTCTCTGCTTCTTCACTACAAAATGTGCTTACGACATAACCCCTCTTTACGCCAAGTCAATTTACACCGAAAAGGATGAAGAAGTAAAAGCCGGATTGAAAAAAAAGGGTGATGTAAAGGAACCCTTTTTTCATAAAACCGCTAATAATGAGAATGAAGTTCAGTATCTTTTTAGTGAAGTGAACAATTGGCTTAGTTCGCGCGGTTGTGGTGGTCAGTTGAAACTCGAACATCCGAAGGACAAGAACGTACAGGAGGTGAAGTATCGTAAAGTGAATTTCATTTATAAGGAAGTGGATAATTCTTTTGGTAATATATTCTATGACAGGGGAATGTTCAAGGATACTGAGGTTACGCAAGTGAAGGACGAGAATTGGACTACCGCTGTAGTAGGAAGAGACAAAGTGGCAAGTATCACTTGCAAGAGCATTATCAATAAGGCTCAGATGAGTGCAAGTATCTTTCGTATGTATGCCAATGGCGAGAATTTCCCCGCTGAGTCGGTAACCGACGTAATAGACTCGCTTGAGCAGCAGTTTGGTATTAAGTTTCATTATGACTACGAGCAGAAGAAGGTAACCGCTTATCTCATTCGTGACGTATTCCGCAAGCAGAATCCCGAACCTCGTACGTTCCACGCCGAAGTTCTTTCGATGTTACCCATCACTGAGAAGATAACGGGTGTGCGTGCCGGATATGCAGCCGAGAGCGAAGCGAAGGAACAGAAGGATAACATAAAGAATAAAGTAAAGGACTACAATACTGATTACGATTACATAGAATACCCCAAAGACCGCACCGTCACAAATCTCACTTATAAGGACATTATCCATCGTGTCTATAATGGCGAGATGAGCGTGTTCGTAGACTTGCAGACTGGTAACAAGTATCGTGTCAAGATAGACAAGGAGTTTACAGATGTAAGCAATATGGAACCGCGACTGTTTGAGGTAGCTGCCATGAAGGGTGTAGAAGTAGGTGATTGTTCCACTGTCAATGAAGATTTTATACAGGAGTTTAAATCGTCGTTTGTGCCTGTCGGCATGGTGGATGCAAACTATCGTAAGGCACTTTCTGCAATCACGGGTAGTACATGCGCTACCGAGGATAGCACGCAGCCATCTGAAATTGGTAAGGAATATGAAGGCGTGGAAATTGGTACTATAAACGGCTCTTACGCCAAAACCCAGATGGCAGCTCTCGTTGACGAGGATATGGAGCATGAGTTTGTCAAGCAGTACATCAAGAACACTATGTCGTCTATGGTGGCAGACTTCTACGTCACCGAAGAGCTATCGTTGCGTGAGAGCTACGATCCATCTTCCACCGACGACGGAAACTCGCCCCTTCAGTCATACGACTGGGGATTGTCTATAGCTATCATGCGTGGTGGCGGCATCGATGCGACACACGAAGCCTACGACTATAACTATGACGGCTTCGGCAACTCGAAGTGGCGTACAAAAGCTGGCGACTATGCCCTGACTACCGACTCCATCGACCCATACGGCAACGAGTATGATTACAACGGCATTGAGCCGGGCAACGGTAACGAGGAACGTTTCTCCCTGAGGCCTCGTGCTTGGGTGCAGCCCGAATGGGCAGATGCTCCGCTTGTGGTGAACACTCCGTCAGTAAAGAACCGTGGCTACGTAGACGTGTTCCTCGTCGATTACATCTATTTTCTCCTACATCGCAAAAAGTATTACGTCAAGTGCCTCGCCTCCGTAGCTCAAATAGCCGACATTCAGAATCATTGGAAAGAGTGGTGGCACATCGACGGCAAGAAATGCCTAATCAACAAGGTAAATGCCGACGTGACGGCGAAGGATGGAATGGGAGAAGTGGAAATGGAAATCTACAGCATTTAGTATTTATTATTTGAAGCAATGGCAAGTTTTCTTAAATTAAATTCAGGCTCGGTATTCAACGGCAACCCTATCGTCTTCACCGTCAATCCTATTGTGCTTGACGGTTCGCCTTCGTTCCATCGTATGATATTCGAGGTTAAGTGTGGCGTTAGTGGCGGCAATTACGAAATAATAAAAATGTCGGAGCCTATCAACAAGGAAGATGGCACGGCTGTGACGATTGACATTTCGTCTGCTCTGCGCTCGTTTCGTGATTCGTATGAGTATTCGCCTGAACCTGGCACAATGCCTGTCGTGAAGTTCAACGTATCGGCATACGACGAGTATATGATTAACGGCGAACTGTATAAGTCGGAACCTGTGTCGTATCTCGCTGGCAAGGATGTGAAGCAGACCTTGTTCGGCGGTTTCTCCGATTACGACCGTCTTATGGCTACAAAAGACATTATGCCCGTTAGCCGCATGACTCGCAAGCCTACCACCATACCGCAGTTGGCGTGTGTAGGCGAAACCATCATCTACGCAGATCCCTACACTCCTGCCCTTGACTTCACCACAGCCGCATGGGATGCACCCGAAGCCAAGGCTTTCACCATAACCGATGAAGGACAGCAGACCATAGGCGACATTAGCGTTTACGCCATGCCGCAATCGGAAGCCAGCCGTCGCACGGAGTTCCGCTTCATCAATTCATTCGGCGTATTGGAGAGCGTCAGTGTGCCGAGAGTGTACAGCAAGAAACTTGGCATTACCACCACCAACTACACCGTGACACGAAAGGAAACCCTACGCTCGTTCTCTCGGGCAACAGTCCGTAAGCAGAACAACCAGGAGGAATGGAACTTCCAGACCGATCCGCTCGATGAAGCATGGCTCGCATGGTATCTGCACGAATTTTTGATGTTGGAACACGCATGGATAAACATCAACGGCAAGTTCCTGCCTTGCACCATCACAGCCGGCGAAGAAATCTCGTTTGACGATAAGACTAAGGAAACGATGCACAGCGTGTCGTTCACGGCAAAACTCGACTTTCATGGAAGCACAATCATTTAAATTAGGAATTACGAGTTAGGAGTTTTGAGTTTTGAATTAGGATTTGGTCGTTTGCGTATGTCCGCACGAATAGAGTGTTTTATGCTAAATTCGCAGTAGAAAATTAAAAGAGTACATGACACAAGCAACAACCCAAGACTATTGGATTTCTCCTTATGCGCTACATATAGAGCGGAACGCGTTAGGCAATCCCGACTATATTCAGGCATCGTGCATGAGCGGTGCCCAAATACTTGTGTACGTCAAGGACATTATCGGATACGATGTCGGACATAATTATCGTCGTTGGTCATTACAGGCATCACCTACTGTATTTAACAGTCATTCGGAGAAGTACGTATATGCAGCTATTCCACGTGATTTCAGCTCTACTGAGTCGGCACGAATCGTGTTCCCATCGGAATTAATTGACCTTTATGGCAAGAACGTGAAAGAAGAACAGATCGGCAACGAGAAGTACTATTATATCTTCTTGCAAGGCGTTCTTACTTCTTCAGGCGACAATGGTACGGAACAACGTAAGTGGAAGTCTGATATATTCTCAGGCTATCTGTCCACTAACGAGGCGTTTTCGGCAGGTATGGTCGATACCGTCTGGTACAAGTACGAGACTGTGACTGAACTTGTAACTTTCTTGAAGGAAATGACAATGAAGGCGGGTACTTGGTTTCGGAACTTCTATGCCAAGGCTGTATATATCGTTTCCGGAGGCAGTATTACGTTTGATGGACAGGGGTCTGTAAACGGCATTGCTAAAGAGGACACTTCACTTGATTCTGAAGACAGGATTGTGACTCCTAAATATCTCGATGATAATTCCTTGTCGAGCGTACATGACGACATTGCGCAGGGAATAATCCGCTTTATGCAAGGCTTGAAGCTGGGCGACGGTGAGAAGGGTATTGATGCAGAGGGTAATGCGAAGCTGGGCAATGTGACGGCTGGTGATGTGAGTATGGTTGATGCGGTGCTGCGACGTATCGTGTCGCTTGGCTACGACGGGGCGACGCAGCAGGGTTTTGGCATCGTAGACCGTGGCGACGGCAAGTTCAGGCTTGACATCCACGACCTTCAGGTGTGGGGCAAGGCTGTATTCCAGGAGCTGGAGGTGAGGAAGCTGTCGTATGCCGGGGGCAATGTGTACCTGAGCGGTTCGGGGGGCAGGATATTCAAGGCAGAGGAGCTGTATGACGAGGCGGGCAAGCTGAGGGGTTGGAGGTGCTGGCTGCTTGCCGACGACGGCACTACGGCGACGCAGAACTTGTGGCGTGTGGGTGACCAGGCACGCTGCCAGACATTCGGGTTGGCTGACAAGCAGAAGCCGACACGCTCGTGGTGGCGACTGGTGACGGCCGTGAGCGAAGAGAATGTGACGCTGACTGACGAGGTGGGCAACGAGCTGTATGACGGCAAGAAATTCGGGTGGATAGAGATAGCGAATGACAACTGCGAGCCGGGCAGCGACGTGCCCATGGCTGGCGACACAATAGTGCTTGACGGCAACCAAAACCCTAACGAGCGTAACCGTCAGGGTGTCATGATTTTGGAGACTACTGGTCCGAACACTCCTCGCATCGTGGCGTATAAGGGTGTTGTGGGCTACACGCATGAAGGCTGTGAGGTGTTCAAGCTGTCGCCCGAGGGCTCAAGGATTGTATCGACATCGTTCGAATGGGTGTCGCCTACGGGTGACATTATACACATAGTGAACTACAGAGGCGAGTGGCAGAGTGGTGTGAGCTACGGCTACTATGACCAGGTGAGCCACGGCAACGGTGTGTGGCTGTGTACTAACAGCAACGGCAGCACTACTGAGCCTAAGGAGGGCAATGCCGACTGGCAGCTGGTGATGAAGGCGGAGAAGGGCGACAAGGGTGACGACGGTGTGGCTTATCAGGTGATGATAACGAGCGACACGGGCACGGTGATGATAAACGGCTCGGGGAAAATGACGCTCAACGCTACGCTGCTGCGCAATGGCGAAGACATAAGCGACACTATCAGCAACAGCGCATGGTCATGGTGGCGACAGTCGGCTGACGCTGAAGACGATGCTGTATGGAATAGGCTACATGAGGGCGTGGGGCGTTCGTGTCTTATCACACGTGACGACGTGAGCAGGCAGGCGCAATTCGGGTGTCGTGTGTACATATCAGACTCAAAGACTATTAATAGTAAATAATATAACTTTAATTCAAAAATAAGATTATGCCAAAAGTATTAGCTAATGGTCAGATTACTATCGTTGACCTCAATGACGGCAAGGCCGTTCAGTGTTTTACTCAGTGCTCTAAGGGCGAGACTCAGATTTACACACCAGATACGGGTGTGTACACTCCGAACTACTCGTCGAGTGCTCCGAACGTGGTGACAGCACGTGTATACGTGACTGGCAGTGGTACAGACCAGGCCCCGACCTCGGCTTGCAGCGGATGGTCGTGGAAGGTGGACGGTGTGGCTGCTACACCAGTGAGCGGCAAGTCGTATCAGCTAAACCTCGCCAGCAACATCGACAAGAACGGCAGCGTAAAGAACATCGAGTGGACTTGCACATACACAGACCCGGAAACAAAGGCTACGACTACGTGTATAGGCTACAAGACCATTTCGCTGGCGAAGAGTGGCGGTGCGCTTCAAACGGTGCAGATTGAGACTCCCGATGGCAACACATTCGACTCGACCAACAACACGAAGAAGCTGCGTGCCGTGGCGAAGTTCTTCCGTGGCAACGTGCAGGACACTTCTCTGACTTCTATGACTTGGGAGGTGCTGAATATCAGTGCCGGCACATGGAGTGCTGTGGCTTCGGGCAGCGTGAGCACTTCGGGGGGCGTGAGCACTCTGAATGTGAGTGCCAATGACGTGCTTAACTTCCAGACCTTCCGCTGTACTGTCAAGGATGGTGGTGATACCGCCAGCGCTATCGTCACGTTCTTCGATGCGAGCGACCCATACGTTGTGGAGGTGTACTCGCTGACGGGCGACAAGATTGTGAACGGTGCCCAGTCTACCGAGCTTTTCGCCCGTGTGTGGAAAGACGGCAAGGTGGTGGAGGATGGTGCTACGGTGAAGGCTGACAGCGACCATGCTTCAAGCTTCACGTACAAGTGGACGAAGTACAATGCCAGCGGTGTTGCTACCAACTGGAACGGTACGTCAAGTCCAGTAAATGCTTCGACCAAGCCTTACGTCACCGTGGCTAACGAGGACGTGAAAGGCAGAGGTACGTTTACTTGTGAGGTGTCTAAATAAGGGCACCTCACCCTTATTTTTTCTGTAAACTAAAAGATGAAAGTGTATGGCAACATTATTGGCGAGGGGTCAGATTACGATAGCGGCGATAAAGGACGGTGCTGACGGCAAGCCAGGTAAGGATGGTGTGAGCGTGAGTGTGGTGAGCACGACCGTGGAGTATCAGATTAGCAGCAGTGCCACCAGTGCGCCTCAGAGCGGATGGAGCACGACCGTGAAGCAGGCTACTGATGCGCAGCCCTTCCTGTGGTCGAGAACCGTCGTGAAGTATTCTGACGGCAAGAGCACAACGACTTATGGCGTGGCTTATAAGGGCAAGAACGGCACTAACGGCAAGGATGGTGCAGTCGGTCCGCAAGGCCCGCAGGGTGAACAAGGCGTGCAAGGCCCGCAGGGTGAGAAGGGTGATACAGGTGCGACTGGAGCGGCAGGCAAGGACGGCACGAGCGTCAACGTGAAGAGTACTTCGGTGAAGTATGCCGTAACCAATAGCAATTCTCAGCCTAACGACTCGGCTTTCACCAATACGAGCATGCCGAGCGTGGCTGTGGGTCAGTACTTGTGGTCGAAGACTGAGGTGGTGTACACTGACGGCAATAGCACGAAGTCGTACAGCGTGAGCCGTATCGGTACTGACGGTGCGAAAGGTATGCCTGGTGCCAACGGCAAGACTACGCACTTCGCCTATGCCACGAGTGCTGACGGCAAGACTGGTTTCAGCACTACGATGTTTGCAGGGGCTACATATATCGGCACTTATGACGACAACAAGAGTGAAGACTCGCCGACTTATACAGACTACAAGTGGACTAAGCTGAAGGGAGATACTGGTGCTAAGGGTGATACTGGTGCTCAAGGCCCTCAAGGTCCGCAAGGCAACCCAGGTGCTGACGGCAAGAACTACTGGCAGCAGGATGTGTGGGTAGACTTGTCGGCTGCAACCTACGACCAGAATACATGGTACACGGTTGTGGGAGAGCATTTGCCGCAAACTGGTTTTGCCGGCATTAAGGTGGTGGTGAATCTCGATAGCGGCACCAAGCCTTCATGGTCTACTCATTCGGCAGGCTTTTCTGTAGATTTCCATATTGACACACAAGCTTCGGGCTGGGGCACTACACCAGCTGAGACAATCATCTATTCGGATAATTACGATTGGTGCCCAGTTTCACCAGTCAGCTACAAGCAGTTAGGTTGTGGTAGCAGACCTATATTATATCTTCGTGGCGGTGGTAAGTATCGTGTGTTCTCTACATATAACGCAGCGTGGAAAATATATAAAGATGGCTACACTTGGCAATCGGGGCAATACTCTCAATCAGTCAAACCATCCAGCACTCGCCCTACCCCAGAGGGACATACACTTAAAGGGGAAAAGGGAGATAAAGGCGATAAAGGAGACAAGGGCGAACATGGTGACGATGGTGACCGTGGACCTCAAGGAGCGACTGGCGCAGCTGGCAAGGATGCTGTGTCGGCTTCGTTCTCTCCTGCTGCTCTGACTTTCTCGGCAAAGACTGGCAGCAACGGCAATGCTACGGCTGACACGACGAGTGGCAACACTGCGACTATCACGATGCTTGAAGGCAGCAGTGAGGTGACGGGTACTTACTCTATCACTACGAAGGTGGGCTGCGAAGCTGTTATATCCGGCAAAACCGTGACGGTGAAGAGCGTAGCTTCTGACACGATTGACGGCAGGGCTATCAGCAGGACTTCGGCGAGCGTGACGGTGAAGTGCGTGTATAACGGCAAGACGTGCTATGTTAACCTGCCCATCAGCGTGAGCGTGAGTGCTGTGTGGGGTGGCTTGGTGACTTCGCAGAAGGGACTGGAGTCGAAGTACACTGAGGTAAACAACAAGTACAACGCCCTGCCGCTGAAGACGGAGGGCGAGCTGACGCAGTATACTTCGACCATCAAGCAGAGCGCACGTGAGATTTCGCTGAAGGTTGCGCAGACAGCTGTGGGCAGGAAGAATCTGCTGCCAGGCAGTGCGCTGAGACGGCAGGGGGAAGGAACAGACTCTACATTAAGCGGCAATTGGCCATTATATGGCAATTCGGGCATCCAAACTATAGAAAATGTAGATGGAGTCAATAGTTACTGCCTGATATTTGAGAAATATGGTCAATATGGCTGCATTGCGTGGCATGGTGGCTCTTCTGGTAATATTAAAGTTGAAAAAGGTAAGACTTATACTTTGTCATTTTGGGCGAAACGTAACACGACAGACGCATATTGCTACTATGAGATATGGTATATGCCATCTAAAACAACGCTTCACGGTGACAGCAACCGTATAAGGCTAACAGCCTCAGGTCTGTCTTTTAGTGGGTTGAATACTTGGGAACTCAAGACTGTTACGTTCAGCATCCCACAAGATGCCACAATGGAATATATTGAAATTCTCTTACTATGTACCCCAAACAGTGACAAGACCTATACAAATAAAATACAATGCTGGTATTGCCAGCCAATGCTCGTTGAGGGCGAGGAATATGTGGGCTGGTCGCTGTCGCCAGAGGACTTTGACTACATTGGCGGCAATCTGCTTGATAATACTGATACGCTGGTGCAAGGCGGTAACTTGACGGTAAGAGACGGCAGCTATAGTGCTCTGCACCCTCGTGACAACAGCGACGATGAGATAAACAGACAGTCATATAAAGGGTTCCCGACGCTGAATACTGACATACGATATGCAACTGATGTCAATTATATTGATATGCTGCAATGGGAATTAGGCACTGATGTGGTAAAGCAGGGCCAAGACCACATGTTCTCGTTTATGGCGAAGGGCAACAAGGGCGGTCAGTTTATTGCTTACTTCTATGGAAGCAACTCTACAGATAAGGTGTTCGTAGAGGTGTTGGACAGAGCAGACGGCCCAAATCAACATCAAGCAGCAGACGGTAACGCTGGAGTAATATTCAAAGAGGACTATGTATGGAAACGTTATTGGGTGCACTGGCGTGTTGTTGGCAGTAATGTCCCTGCCAGAGTATTGATACGCTGCAACAAAGGCACTGATATGTATGTCTCTCAGCCGAAGCTGGAGTATGGTGCTACGGTGACTGAGTATCGTGCTACGAAGACTGGCTATATAGAGGACAAGAGTGTGGCTGGCAAGCTGCTTGATGCTGGCATTGATATTGACAGCAAGGAGATAACGCTGACGGCAGACAAGACGAAGCTCAGAACGCAGTCGGGGAAGGAAGTGGCTGTGTTTGACAAGGACGGGCTGAATGCTGACCTTATCAACGCCAAGCACGTGTGGGCGAAGAGCGAGAACGGCACGAGCACGGTGGGTCATTTCGGCAATTACGAGCCTGATTATTGCAAGGTGTCTGACAAGGTGTATGCTCCGCTGTTCTTGGGTTCAGATACTGCTGCGAAAGCTCCGTTCTATGTGACGAGTACGGGTGCGATTAAGGCTACGGCAGGATATATAGGCGACTTTACGATTGAGGGTGGCAGCCTTGTAAATGAATATGACAAAAAATCCATGCGTCTGGGTGGTTCAAATATTATATTCGAGAACACATCGGAAGGTAAATTTGACTTGAAAATGGGCAGTAGCGTATTGTCAGAGGTTGTAGGTGTTAATACTCAAGGTGGTTTGTATTTGAATATGAAGAGAAACTATCCGACCTCTACTACCTCCGGTTCGGAGACGCAGGTTAATATGGGTTTGCTCTTAAATGTGAGTGGCACTATGGACAAAGCGTCAAGAGAGCACCCATGGCTTGTAAATTCAGGCATACCTAACGGTAATCATGCCATTTTTATAGGTCAAGGCGACATCGCTGGCTTCCGTCCCATGCTGACCAAGGCTAAGACGAGCAGGACTATATCTAAGATGGAGTGTGTGATTGTGTGCTTGCCTCCACAAAACGCAAATATTATCCTCACTCTACCTGATGACCCAGAGATTGGGCAATATTATAAGCTGATAATGAGGGAAGGTCGATACACGGGCGTGAGTTGGGGCAAGGTTATTTTAAGGTCAAATACAAGCGGTAAGCCGATAAAAACCTATGGAATGGCTTCTTCTCGTGAATTTCCGATAGATTGGCAGTTTCAGGTTACCGAGGTGTGGTTTGACGGTGACTACTGGGTGGTACAGTGGCATGCACAAGTTTAGTAAAAGTAAAAGAGTAAAAGAGTAAAAGAGCAAAAGAGTAAAAGGGAGATTCGTTATGAAAGTTAGTGATATTCTTATTGATAAGCTGAAGCAACTGGAGGGGTATCGGGCTAAGGCTTACCGCTGCCCTGCCGGTGTGTGGACGTGTGGCTACGGGCATACTAAGGGTGTGACGGCTCGTACGGTGTGCGACAAGGCGAAGGCTGAGGAGTGGTTGAGAAAAGACTTGGAGCCGATTGAGAACTTCCTCTCGGCTGTGCCTGAAGTCTGCAAGACGCAAGGTCGATTTGACGCTTGTGCTGACTTCTGCTTCAACCTGGGCACGGGTGCGTTCCGTGGGTCTACACTTTTCAAGCTGATACAGAAGAAGGCTTCGGTGGCTGCTATTCAGGCAGAGTTCTTGAAGTGGGTGTATGCAGGTGGTAGGCAGATGGTAGGCTTGAAGAACCGCAGACGATGGGAGGCCGCCCGTTGGGCGGAATGTTGAGTTAGGAGTTAGGATTTAGGAATTGGTCGCCTTTGGCGATTAGGAGGGTAAAAAAGAAGGCTGCTGTCCTCACGGATAGCAGCCTTTAAGTTTTTAACATTTTAAATACTTTATAGAATATGAAATTCTAATAAAATACTTTTGCAAAGTTACATAATTTTTCTTTCTCCTGCAAGACTGCTTGCATTAATTGGTAAGCATTGGTCCTGTATCGCGGCCTGTAAACGATATGTTGATATTGCGGGCGTAGTCGCCGTTCTTTTCCGTCATTTCGTCAACGTGTAGCGTCACACGGAACGTTTTTCTTCCGTATTCGTCGCCCTGATCAAGAGTCTTTATCTCTGCCCAAGCTCCTTTTACGGGCTGGTTGTTATCCCCAGTGCTTAGTTCGTGCTTCTTGTATTCGGGTCGCCACTGCTCCTTCCATCCCCACACCGAAGCGTCTACTTGCTTCACTTCATAACGTCCGTTGTACATGTCGTCCTGCGGAGCATTATAGACTATTATTCCTATTCCGTAATAGTCGTTTTTGAAATTGCCTTCCATTGGATTGCTTTGAAGGCTAAAGAATCCTTCATCGTAACTCCTTGAGTAACTTAACTGATATACTGGCTTCTCTCTAAGAAGCTTTGCGAACGACGACTCTACAGGCACATATTCCTCCTCCTCATTGTCGTCGCTGCTGCAACTCGCTACACTCGCGCCCATGGCAAGCAGCATGGCTGCCATGAGCAAGAAACTGAAAATCTTTTTCATACTTTAATATTTTTATACGTTAGTACTTTCGTAGGTTAATATTTTTTTTGTTTGGCTGCGGAGGCTTACCTCGCCGTGATGAAGGCGTACAAGGCGCAGCACAAAATCGGCAACCCTTACAGCTACATGCGCTCCCTCGTCACCGACGACCTCAAGGTGATGCTCGCTGGCAACGACATCACGGGTGGCGTGAAGCCCGGCGGCTCCACCACTGAAGGTGGCGGCAGCGGTCAGAAACCCGGTGGCGAGGTGGACGCATAGCCCATCGCCTCGCTAAGACTATCATTTCCCACGGTAGGCACACGGCTTGCCGTGGGATTTTTGTTATTCTTCGGGTAGGAGCACCACACCGACTCGAACTTTTGCGCCACAATGAGGGCAGAAGGTGGTGGTATTGATGATATTGTCGGTCACCGCTTTGTCTTTTTCCTCAATATCTGCTGGCCGTTCTTCTTCTGTATTGCTTGCTTCCTCAGCATAATCTGATTGAACAGGGTCTTCAACGTCGTTTTGCTCCTTCGTTTCCTCTTCGGTAATTTCGGGGTTTTCTAAGAGTAGATTTTCTTCAACGTTTTCTTGTATGTTATTATTTTTTTCCTCCTTTTCGTCTAAATCGTAGAAGAACTCGCGCGGGTCAACGCCCAATCCCTTTGCCAAGGCAAGCAATGTGCTTGTCTTCGGGTTGTTACCAATGCTTTTCTTTATATTCTGTTGCGCCACACCTGTAGCTTCGGCAGCTTTAACAAGAGTGATGTCGTGCTCGTTGAGATAACGCAGCACAT
>ERZ1034992.262-NODE-262-length-32558-cov-30.485894_pt1 | contig 32558 bp, 26 predicted proteins | sample MGYA00520695_ERZ1034992 | MGnify/ENA primary metagenome ERZ1034992 (study PRJEB33766, sample SAMN09781778) | gut metagenome | biome: gut microbiome | host: Homo sapiens | place: Madagascar | study: EMG produced TPA metagenomics assembly of the PRJNA485056 data...
AGACTTCGTCCCCTGGTCACCAGGAACAACCAACTTACCCTCATACGCAGGCTCGTACTTCTGGTTGTCCTTCACATCAGGCTGGGTAACCGTAACAGTGGCAGTCACGTTGTCGGTGGTGCCATCAGGATAGGTCACAACAACCGGAACCTCGATCTTGGTACCCGGGGTAGCATCCCCAGGAATATCAACCGTGATCGAACCATCCTTGTTAACAGTCACACCAGCAGGCGTCCCATCACCAGCAGTGAACATGGTATCTGCCGGAGGCGTGGTGCCCTGACCATCCTTGTCCTTAAACGTCGGAGCAGGAATCGTTACCTGGTCACCAGGCTTACCCGAACCATTCTCATAAGCAGGCTCGTAGTGGTCGTTAGCGTTCGGAACCTTCGGATTAGAGTCCTTACCGTCCGGGATGCCGTCATTATCGTCATCCTCGTCCTCGGTATCAGGCTTACCATCACCATCAGTATCCAGCTTAAAGTTAGCCGTCACCTCATCAGTGCTGCCATCCTTATACGTCACCTTAACAGGAACATCAAACTCTTCAGTCGTGTCCTTATTCAGCTTCGACTTATCCGGGAAAGAAACAGTGATCTCACCAGTGGACGGATCAAAGTTGTAAACATAACCCTCAGGAGCAGTGAAGCCATCACCAATAGCAAACTTCGCATCCTCAGGAACATCTACACCCTGACCAGTCGCATCAGTAAACGACGGAGCAGACTTCGTCCCCTGGTCACCAGGAACAACCAACTTACCCTCATACGCAGGCTCGACAGTTGCTGCGGTGGTGTCCGCTACCTTGAATGAAGCATCGGCATGGGCAACAATGCGACCCCGGGTCTTCGGCTTGCCGGTCTTCTTATCAAACACCGTATTGCCGTTCTGGTCGACAACAGGGACCTGCAGGTCCTCGTTGCGCATCACGACTGGGAACTTGAACGTCTTACCAACCTGGTCAGCGTTCGGAGTGAAGGTCACAACACCGGTCACAGAATTGACCGAAACCTGATCCTTAGTGACGCCCTCCGGCAGTGTGCCAAGCCTGAAACTTGCCTTTTCAGGCTTGGTTTCTGTGGCGTCGGTAGCCGGGTTGTCAAACTTCGGCTCGGAGGAAGTAGCCTCTCCAGCCTTCGCCTGGACCTCGTCGTACTCAAGGTATTCGCGAGCTACAGCGAAGGCATCCAGAGCCAGAATCAGATCGTCATCTGGATTTGGATCGCCGTCAGTAAGCTTCAGGCGAGCAGTGAACGTATCACCAGTTTGGGCATCCTCAGGGACATCGAGAGGACAGCTTGGGATCTTGGTCGCGGCATCAGCTTTAGCGGTCTCACAGGTCTTGACGACTTTGCCGGTCTTGTCTACCCACTGGATGTAGTAGGTCAGATCCTCAGTGATCGGCAGACCGGAGGTATCAGTCTGAACCGTATCGCCGACCGTTGCCCAGTTATCAGTGGTGTTCTTATCCACTACATCGAACTTCAAGGATTGCGGCGCAAGCGCGATGTTCCAACCCGTGTAGCCATCAGTGGTGTTACCAATTAGTACACCGTCGCCACCGAAGAGCTGTGCGTTACCACCAGCGTTCAAATCAGCGCCGAAGCCCGGGCCCGCCCACTGTCCAAGAGACCACGGATACAGCACACCGATATTGTCTGGAAGCGGCTTACCATCAGCGCCAAGAACGCTGAGGTAGCTCCAGTGCATATTGACGTGCTTCGACTGAAGGTTGCCGTTAGTCCAGGCACCTTCTTCCCACGAACCGGCCAGCTTGTGCAACTTTGCAGCCGGCGGGTTAATGCCGCCACCCGTACCAGTGTGGTTGTTACCGTAGATACCCTTCCAGAACAGCTGGAACCTACCATCAGCGCCAGTAGTGGTGGTGACCGTCTCGGCAATCCAGCCTTCTGGATCCGCAGCTACCTGCTCATTAATCCAGCGCTGCAGGCCCTCTTCGTCAGTAGGAGTCCAATCACTCCCACGCAGAGTCTTACCCGCAAAGTTATCCTTTGCGTACTGTTCAATCTTGGTCACAGCCTCGTCGTTGAGGTAAGAGCCAACCACTTTCAAACCAGCAGCAGCAACATCCTTGCCTCCAAAGGCACTGACAGCGTTGTGGCTTAACGCGCCCTGCAACACATCAAGGTTCCAAAATGCCCGACCAGCATAGGTACCATTGTTACTGGACTTTCCAACACTCTCTACCCACTTGTTTTCCGGAAGGTGCTGTGGCAGTTTGTCCTTCTGCGCGTACGCGATGGTCACACCCGAGACTTTATTGTCATTCCACTGGCCGTCACCCTGGGTATTGGGAGTGGTGCTTGCGCCAATGCCAGGGAAGATACCAGCCGCCGGCTGGTGCACCAGACGATACTTATCGGTCAAGTCATCCGGTAGTTCCGTCCACATACGGATCTTCTCACGGCGCTGATCACGCTGACCGGCAGGGTCACCTGTCGTAAGGCCAACACTGGCATCCGCAGCAAACGTGCGGGTCACGCCGAGAGCATCAGTGTACGGCCCCATCTTGATGGTGAAGTTACCGTTAGCATCGCTTTCGGTGTAGTACACCGGGGACGAATGCTCCGTGTTGACGCCCTCATACCACTGGGCGTATACCTTCACACCCCCCCCCCATTGGCCTACCGGCATCCTGAACGTTATTGAAACCATTGGCAGCCTTCACAATCTCCTTGACAGAGCCAGAGATCGTGCCTTTTTCGCTCGCCTTACCAGGAGAATAGATGGCCTGATCGCCGCCAGCAGGATCCTGCGCATTAGCAGCCGGAACGAGCGGGGATCCGGACATTACCGCGGGGGCAAAGGTGCCCACCATGGCCAGAGAGAAAGCAGTAGCTAAAATCGCCGTACCTCGACGACGGATCGCATTTTGCTTCGTCATGCTGTCAAATCTTCCTTCCGCGAAGATATTCTGGATATGGAGAAAGTCCGAAGGCTCGCTACCTGAGCACCCGCATCTGCTGATGGCGGAGTGAGCCATGCCAACCTCACAACTGGCAAGAATCGCATAGACCAACTATCAGTGATCTCGCAGCCCTTAATAATGGCAACCAACCGGGACTAAACTCCCACAAAAACCCTATGGTGGTTTTCTTGGAACCGCAAGGCCATGTATGAAAACAGCTTTTGGCACTTTTCCCAATAACGGCAAGGATTCTCTCTTCCCCCCCCCCCCGAAAACTAGTTTTGAGAAGTCCCTCACTATTTGCTGGACTAGCCGCCGAAAGTTGGATTGGTTTAGTTTTAGGCGGTTGGGGCTTCAAGGGTCTGATTCCGATATTGCATCGGGGTTAGGCCCCTGAGTCGTTGTTGGATACGTTCAGTGTTGTACCACTGGATGTAGTTGTGTATTGCTTGGTTGGATTCTGCGACGGTGTTGAAGACTTCACCGTGATGCATCTCGGTCTTCAAGTGCCCGAAGAAGTTCTCCATGACCGCGTTGTCGTAGCAGTTGGCTTTACGCGACATTGACTGCACACCACCGTTGGTATGGATCACGTTGAGCCAGGACGAATGTTGGTACTGGAAGCCTTGATCGGTATCCATCATCCACCCAGGTTCAGGTGGACAAACTGCGATTGCCTTGGTCAAGGAATCAGCGGTAAGCGCTGTCGATGCTGATGTAGCCACGGTGTGGACAACAATTGAGCGGTCGAACAAGTCCATCACCGGTGACAGATCCACCTTGCGGCCCGCAACCTTGAACTCGGTGAGCTTGCAAAGATGGTGTGTGGCCGACCCTAGAGTCCCAGAAGATCCTTCGTACGCGTACCATGCGTCTCGATAGCATCCACTTCAGGACGACCCGACGCATACGAAATATGCACAACCAGCATCTGTGCGGTTGTCAGCCACGGACTCGCGGAAGGCAATAAGCGCAACAGAGTCGAAGGGGTGACCGCACGGATCGGATCCAACAGCGCCGGAATCGTCGGTCGATGCGCGCACACAACAACCGCGTTCGTCTGGCGCACACACTGCGCAACAACCGCCGAAGCCGACGCAGGATCAGTCGCAACCGCAGTTTCCGTGAGCTCATCGCGAACCTCAACCTGGCCTCCGCCGACGCTCGCCCACGGGCCAAGCGTCTGCTGGCAACGAATCCACGACGATGACACGGCGTTCTCAATCCCAAACGCACTGAGGACATCAACCAAGTCCATCGCCTGTCGTACGCCCAAGCGCGTCAGCGGGCGCGTTGCCTCATCACCTGCCCACTGAGTGCGCGACACCGCCTTCGCATGACGAACGAGGCCCAACGTGACGGTAACGAGCCTGCCTTCTTCCGCTCGCGCGACGAGCTCTTGGAGCAGCCGCCGGTCACCTCGGCGGGTGAGCATCTGCTCGGCTTGACCGGGTGACACCCAGCGGGTCTCATCAATTTCGCTGGCCGGAGCTGGCTTCACGGGAGTGCGAACGCGGGAAATAGCAGAGGATCGCGTCAGTTGTACAGGCGAAACGACCGGCTGTTTGTCCGCGGGTTCGGGCATGCGAGTAGGCGCGGGAGTCGGTTTTGGAGCCTGGCCTTTCTTGCGGTTCGCGAAAATAGCCGGAGAAATACGAACTTTCGCCGGTGTAGACACTGACGCAGGAACCGGCGTAGCAGTCGCCGTAGGCGCAATCGTTGACGTTTCAAGACCGGTGCGACGGTCATCGTCAGCCAGCGTGCCCACCCAGTAGCGAACTTCCTTCGTCTGCCCGCAGCCAAGCCGGTAGCGCTGAGTTGTCAGCGGAGCACCCAAAATAACGGAGGCGCCAGTTTCTTCTTCAACCTCGCGAATGGCGGCACAGATGATCGGTTCGTTCGCTTCCGTCTTACCTTTCGGCCATGACCAGTCCTTGTAACGAGGGCGGTGAACCATGAGGACTTCAATGTCCTCAGGCACAATCACCTGCCCGGGAACGCCCCGGCGCTCGGGATCAACGAAACGCCACACTAAAGCTCCCGCAGCGCGCACAAGGCGCGTCGGGACTGGAGCCGGGCGATTCGAACGAGACACCCCCTTAGCCTACCGGCACGGCGCCCCACCCGCTGAATCAACGGAGATCACACAGCAGTTGCGCGCCCACCAGCCGACCACGCCAAGTTGCCGGCTCAGCTTCAGGGCACAATCCCCGTCGAGCGAACCCGCGTCACCCCCTCGCGTTACCGACCGATCACGCGCGACGAGGCCGCCTCCATCAGCGCAACTTGCAGATCAACAAGAGACGAGCCATCTTTGTTCACCTGATGACGCTTCCAGTTTCCGCTCTTCTTCAGCGCCCACGATGAAGTCTTCGATGAAACGCCGCGCCTAATCAGGTTTGCGAGATACTCAACCTGGTCGGGGTCGCTAATGCGGACCAATGCTTCAACGCGACGATCCAGGTTGCGGTGCATCAGATCGGCAGAGCCAATCCACACTTCTTCCTCGCCGGGCACCCCGAACGCGTAAATACGCGAGTGCTCCAGGTAGCGACCAAGGATTGAACGGACGCGTATGTTTTCAGACAAGCCGGGAACTCCGGCGCGAATCGCGCAGATGCCTCGAACTTGAACGTCGACTTTCACTCCGGCCTGTGAAGCGCGATAGAGGGCGTCAATCACGGCCTCGTCGACCGCGGAATTCACCTTGATACCAATCCACGCTTCGCCACCAGCCTTTTTGCGCGCGATCTGGAGGTTGATGCGTTCGATGAGCCCATCGCGAATCGACAGCGGGGCAACCAGCAGTCGGTGGAACGTCGAACGAGGCGCATACCCGGACAATTGGTTGAATAGGCGGGTCAGGTCCTGGGCGACCTCACGATCGCAGGTGAGCAGGCCAAGGTCCTCATAGCCACGCGCGGTCTTCGGATGGTAGTTACCCGTGCCCACGTGGCAGTAGCGACGCAGACCGTCGGCTTCTTGGCGGACGACCAAGGAGAGCTTGCAGTGCGTTTTCAAGCCGACCATGCCGTACACGACATGGACGCCCGCGCGCTCCAGTTTTCGCGCCCAGCCGATATTCGCTTCCTCGTCGAAACGTGCTTTGATCTCGACAATTGCAACGACCTGCTTGCCGGATTGCGCTGCTTCAATCAGCGCCGACACAATCGGCGAATCACCGCTGGTGCGATACAGCGTCTGCTTCATTGCCAACACGTTCGGATCACGGGCAGCCTGCGTGATGAATGCCTGCACCGACGTCGCAAACGAATCGTAAGGATGATGGAGCAAAACATCATGCGAGCGGATCTGAGCGAAAATATCACCCGCACGTGCCGACTCGAACTCCGCCAAACCAGCGGCGGTCACCGGCACGTACTTCGTGTACTTCAAGTCCGTCAGATCCAGATCATGCAATTCGTTGCAGAGCGTCAAGTCCAGCGGAGCCGGGACGCTAACCACGTCAGCCGGCGAAATCTCAAGCTTTTCGATCAGGAAGTCACGAACAAACGGCGAAATTGTATCCTCAACTTCGAGGCGTACAACCGGGCCAAACTTACGGCGCAGAAGCTCTTCCTCCATCGCCGTCAGCAGGTTTTCAGCATCGTCTTCTTCGACTTCAAGATCTTCGTTACGCGTCACTCGAAACCCGTGAGCTTCAACGATTTCAACACCGGGGAACAGGTGTTCAAGGTGCGCGCGCACCACGTCTTCGAGCGTGATGAACGTCGTGCCTTCATCAGTCGTCACATACGATTCCGCAGGTCCACCACCGATCACAGAATCCACGTTAATCAGACGCGGAAGCGACTGGGGAACCTTCACACGCGCGAAGTGCAGTTTGCCCGTCAGCGGATTGCGGACAACAACCGCGAGGTTCAAAGACAGGCCGGAAATGTAAGGGAACGGGTGTGACGGGTCAACCGCCAGCGGGGTCAGAACAGGGAAAATCTGGCGACGGAAGTAGCGAGTGAGTTGAGCACACTGATCTTCAGACACATCATCCCATCGAGCCAAACGAATGCCCCGCTTGGCAAGTGCCGGCAGAATATCGTCCTGGAATGCACGCGCCTGACGCGCAGTCAGCTCTTGCGTACGCGCCTGAATTCCCTCAAGCACCTGACGCGGTTCCAACCCAGACGCGCCCTTCTTCGCGATGCCCGCGGCGATGCGACGCTTCAAGCCGGCAACGCGCACCATGTAGAACTCGTCCAAGTTCGACGAGAAAATCGCAGAAAACCAGGCGCGCTCTAGCAGTGGCAACAGTGGATCTTCCGACTGTTCCAAGACACGCTGATTAAACGCCATCCACGAGATCTCACGATCCGCGAAACGCCCCTTCGGCAGCGGCTTGTCCTCTCCGATTGGCGCAGACATATCAACGTCAGTCGTCAAAGCGGGCAACAAAACACGAGGCGTGGCAACATCATCGTCATACTCAGAATCCTCATGTTCAACGCCCACAAGCCCGCCAGCCTGCGACGGAGGCACAAACATCTCTGTTGCCCGAGCGGTCTGAACACCATCGGTCACCTGAGTCGTATCCGCGTTCTGCGCATCATCGTGCTCGTCGGGCATGACCGGTCCCGGCCACGACTCGTCAGGCGCAGAGAATGTGGGTTCGTCGTTCGACATGAGGGCCTCTTCAAGCATCGTTGCTTTATGCGCGTTGGCGCATTGAACTGCCTTCTATGGTGTCATTGAGCGAGCGTTTTCGCACGCCAAAAGGGCTTCAACGCACCAAAGAATCACAACGAGCGGGCACTGTGCTCTTGCAGTGCCCTCGTACCCCGCCGACTCACTATTCGAGCGCGCCAATATGCGCCTCACGCGCACTGACGGACAGCTCTTCCGCCGTCTTCAAAAGCGCCTTCGCACGCGTTGAAACCGGGTAGGCCAGCGGGTCATTCGGGTCCGTGATCCACGAACCGCCACCACCGAAACCAGCAGCCAGTACTCGCATCGCATTCGACGCGTTCCAGATGACCTCTTCCAGATCATCGTCCGTCAGCTCGCCGGTCAGCAGTCGAGCGACATCCGCCATCACGTCCGTCAACTCCGGCAAGTTAAGAGGGTGTTCCAGTCCCGGAACAATATCGGCATGCGCCCCGTCCACGTATCGCTCATCAACGAGGCCCGGCTCGCGTTCATACCACTCAAGTAGAAGATAGAGTCGCCACAAAGCACCCGGCAGAGTGAACTCCGGGCTACGCGACCAGAGGTGTGCCACCTGGTCCACGCCCCGATCCCGGACAAGAGCTCGAAGACGAAGCGTGGCCTCGCGGTCAAAATCCTCATCGCCCACGCCCATCAGCGCCCACGCACTCGAATGCGCCAAGCCGGAACTTGTCGCCGGGTTCTCGTCGCCGACGATTGACTCCGCCTTCGCTGGCGTCAACATGGCGGGGCGACGCGGCGGACACGATTTAACCATCAGAAGAATCCTTATTACAATGGAGACAGATCTTTACGATCTTGGGCGGTTCACGCGCTTTGGCGCGACCGAAACCGCTGGGCCTATAGCTCAATGGTAGAGCAGCGGACTTTTAATCCGTGGGTTGGGGGTTCGAGTCCCCCTGGGCCTACCACCGCTTGCTTCACCGGCTTTCAAATGCCATTTCACCTGCACGTTTGCAGATTAGTGTGCGCACCACCGTTCCACATAGCTCACCCCTTAGCCTTCCACATTGGGGTCTACCAAGGTCCTTCGAATCCACCCCTTCGTCGGCTTCATGTTCACCTCCGCATTCTCCTCACAGAGATGACTCGTTGCATCAAGGAGCGCAGAAACGCCATGGCGACGGCACTCCAATTGCGTGACGCCAACTAGCTCATCGGACTTCGGGCGTAGCTGGGCGCGCCCTGCGACACACTGGTTCAAAGAAGAAAATTCCCCGCCGAAATTCGGACCCACACCCATCACAAAGCGACCCGCGTGCACGTCAGCCAGAACCGGGAACCGTAAATCTGGCCAGAACTACGCTTCAGCGCTGGAAGCGCGGGGACGACGCAATCCAGACTGCAACGGAAATCAGCACGAGTCCCCCCAGCTCACCCAGCGTTGGGAGCTGACGGAGCATCACCGCACCCACAATCGTCGACGTTGCCGGAAGCATCGCCGTAAACAGGGCAAAGGTTGCTGCGCTGACACGCGACATCGCCAAAGCTTCTAAACTGAACGGAATTACCGTCGACAGCACACCCACCACGACGAGCGCCCCAAACAAGTGCGCAGACGTAAAACCTCCGACACCACCGGGAGCCAACACAACCGAACTGAATAGCGCGCTCCAACCGAGCGACGCTGCCAGATTCGATACCGCCGACCGCTTCGATGCAAGCTTCTGACCGACCATGATGTAGCCAGCCCACGCAGTCGCCGCCAACAGAATCCAGACAATACCAGCCTTCACGCCGGGCGCATCAAGGTCCAACCCAAGCCCAGAGATCGACACAACCCCAGCAAAAGCAAGGAGGGCGGCGATGCGTGGGGCTGGGCCTCGTCCCCTAAAAATCGCAACCAGAACGGGACCCAAGAATTCCAACGACACAGCCGCACCAAGCGGAAGGCGAGCGATGGCTTCGTAAAAGGTGGAGTTCATCGAAATGATGAACACACCGAAAACCATGGACGTCACACAATCTTTGCGACTCCACTTTTCACGCCACGGGCGACGCCATGCGAGCAAGATAATCGCGGCGACTAAAACTCGCCACCATGCGACCGAAGCAGGCGACATCTGTGCAAACAGGCCGATTGCAATAGCTGCGCCAACGTACTGGATCAGCGCCGAACCGACGATGAAAAACTGAGCGGGAACCCTGTCCAGCCTCGACTGTGAAGAAAGCGATGGCACCGCGCCTCATTCGCCCGCGGGCACGAAAGTGAGCGCTGCGGAGTTCATGCAGTAGCGGTTGCCCGTCGGCTGATTCGGCGCATCCGGGAACACGTGACCAAGGTGCGAACCGCAGTTCGAGCAACGAACCTCGGTACGGACCATGCCGTGCGAGCGGTCTTCGATCTCGGTCGTCGACGCGTCTTTCGCCTGATAGAAGCTCGGCCAGCCGCAGTGCGATTCGAACTTGGTGCTCGCATCGAACAGCTGGACACCACACGCCGCGCAGTGATACGCGCCGTCACGAGTTTCCCCCAGCAACTCTCCCGTGAAGGGGCGTTCGGTTCCCGCTTCGCGTAGCACGTGGTACTGCATCGGCGTCAAGATACGCTTCCACTGCGCATCGGTCATGTTCGCTGCATCGCTCAAGCTTGGAAAATCAGTCATACACATATTGTCGCTCTTCATACGCCTATTGTCGCCATGAGGGACGAGACCGCGATTCGCGATTAACCTTCGGACTTACCTTCACGCGGGTAGATGACAACCAGAGCGAATCAGAGGTGCTGGATCTTCGTTTCCGTCAGATCTTCGTCATGACCGTCGCCAGATTCTTCGCCGTCACACACGATGGCTGGGAAGGATCCGGTGGCGTTCATTGCTTCTTGCTCGCGCGTTTCCTGTTCGCGCTCGCGACGTTCACGCGTCGCTTCACGTTCCGCGAGCGCGTCTTCACCCGGGCCGGCGAAGATCGCGGATCGTTCTTCAGCGTCAAGGGAACCGGAGAACAAGCGTTCGCCCTTGCCACTGGTTGTCAGGGTCATTGTTATGGCGTCCGGTTCTTTACTCTCCGAAGAGATGTTTTTGCCCTGCGAAGACGAGGTGGCTTGCTCTAAAGTGCCGGCTGGCCGATTTTTTTCGCTGAGCTCGTGGGCGCTGATAGCCCCCGTGGCCGTTACGCCCCGTGTTCCAGACACTGGCGATGAAGATTCTTCAGTACCCGGTTGGACACCCTTCGCAACAGCTTCGAGCACCTTCTGTAGCGTCCCGCGAGTCATCACCTGAGTCGACGAATCGTCGCGCGGAGAGGCCCCTGCGCGGTCGCCCGCTTCAGCCAAGTCACGTATACGATCCGCCATTGCACGTCGACGCGCACGCTTTGCTTTACGGCGTGCCGCAACCATACGGGCAGCGTGCTCCGCATCGATGCCTGCATCCTCACCTTCAAGGGCGTGACGCGCATCTTCGATCGCCGTATTACCAGACTCGTGGCCCAGCGGAACCGAGGTGTCTCCGGCGATTGAACGCAATTCAGCAGCGAACGCTGCGACCTGCGCGCGAGAGGTGTCGTGCGCAACCGGTGTTCCCTGGTAGGTCTGAACGCGCGTCGACGGCCGAGTCCACGGTTCTTCGGCGACAATCCATTCGATCAGGCGTTCTCGCAAGTGACAGCGCAGATCCCACAGGTTTCCAGAGTTCTCGGCGGACACCAGAATTCGGATCGTGACCGTCGAAGTATCGGATGCCGTCATCTGAACGTTCCACGTGCGCCCGTCCCACAGATCCGTCGAGGTCAGGATCTGCTCCACCTTTTGGCGAATCAGCGCCATCGGAGCAGACCAGTCCAGCTGGACTTCGACCGTTCCCAGCTGAGCGGCAGCCCGTCGTGTCCAGTTCTCGAAGGTTGTTGAGGTGAAGTAGGTCGAGGGAATAATCAGGCGCCGCTCGTCCCACACTCGGACAACCACGTACGAGAGCGTAATTTCTTCAATCGCACCCGACTCCCCTTTCGCGTTCGCGACAACAACGTCGCCCACGCGGATCGCGTCCGTGAAAGCAAGCTGAATTCCAGCGAATACGTTGCCTAAGGTTTGTTGCGCGGCAAGACCTGCGATCACGGAGATCAAACCAGCGGACGCAAGAAGAGTTCCCATCGCTTGGCGCGCGGCCGCGAACGTCCCCAGAATGACGCAGATACCGACAATCACAACGAGGACCTGCGTCAAACGTCGTAGCACCTGGGCTTGGGTTGCAAAGCGCCTCGAACGCCCTTGATCCGCACGGTTACGCAGACGTGCCGCGTCTTCAAAGACCCACGCTGCCGAATAAAGGATCCACGTCATCGCAACAATCGCCAGTATCAGCAGACCGTGAAGGGCGCTGGAAACTAGGGCTCCGTTCGACCATTTCGTCAGATCTGCTTCTTGCAGGCGCCAATCCAGTCCGATCCACGCGCCCCAGACCATCGCTGTGACATACAGGGGGGTGCGAACGCGCTTCACCAGCGCGGCTCCCACCGGCCAGCGACGGAAGGTTCGACCGAGAAGTGCGGAAACAAACGCGGCAACGACGAAACCGATCACCGCTGCCACTGCTGCACTGAGCAACAGTGAAGCAATATCAATGGCATTGCTCACCGCGACTTCCGCAACGCCCGACTGGGCGCCATCAGATTGCGCGTCAGCTTCCGTGGCTATATACGAGGCTCCCCTAAGGGTGCGCGCGTGCGAAGAAAACAGAGTCGGCACAGTCATAGTCCAAGCCTAGGGGGCGATTCTTCAGATTGCTGAAGACGCCACGGGCTTAGACGTGGACACCGAAAGCCTCAAATTGGAGAGAAACACTATGGAGTTTTCAGCGAGTTTTAAGCATTTTTATTAACTGTGAGTCGGTTCACCATGATTCCGTTTTGCATTCCACCCCGTTTTACACATATGCTTTTCCTCGTCTTCGGACGCCACTGTGGTGGCCGAAAAGGCCCCCATCGTCTAGCGGCCTAGGACACCGCCCTTTCACGGCGGCGACACGGGTTCAAATCCCGTTGGGGGTACTCTCTGACGGCACTCGTGCTGAACAGTGAAAATAACTCAATAGGTCTTACCTGTTGTAAGGCCCCGTAGCGCAGTTGGTTAGCGCGCCGCCCTGTCACGGCGGAGGTCGCGGGTTCAAGTCCCGTCGGGGTCGCCGACCAGACCTGCCGGTCCGGTTACTGGCTCTGTAGCTCAGTTGGTAGAGCGTTCGACTGAAAATCGAAAGGTCACCGGATCGACGCCGGTCGGAGCCACCAGATCCCCCGAAAGTTCGCAAACTTTCGGGGTTTTTGTTTATCCCGCGCCCCGCTCCCGCGATATGGGGTTAATACCCTAAATGTGTGTACGGGCTCGTGCGCACCCCACACAAGTTGATCGAACCAACGCACGGCAACCTGCCTCAATCTGAGACAATGCAGATATGACAAAGGACATCGACGTACACGGTCGCAAACCTTGGTTCAAGAGCGCTCAGTCTCATCATGCGCCAGGGCCGGGCGAAACTGTGACCGTCTTCTTGCGTAACGTGACGGCGAAGTCTGATCAGGGGATTCGCCTGCTCAACGATGTTTCTTTGGGGTTCCGTTCGGCTTCACTGACCGCGATTTATGATCCGACGGCTAAGCGTGCGCGGGCTCTTTTTGATGTGATTGCATCGTTTTCTGAGCCTGATTCTGGAGCCGTTTTTGTGCGAAGCCGACACGCGAATCGTCATGGTCGTAGCGCCTCGGTTGCTCTGATTACCGCGTCTTCACCGTTGAACCTGTCGTTGACAGTCCGCCAGAACCTTGTGGCTCCTCTTGCTCTGACCGGGGTGAGTGCGCAGTCGTCGACGTTCCATTCGATTACTCAGATTCTGGGATTGAAGGATCTGTTGGATACACCGACGTCTTCGTTGAAGAAAATTGACCTGTATGCCCTTCTTCTAGCGCAGGCTGTTATCGCTGGTGGCGACATCATTCTGGCGGATGACCCGACGTTCCTTCCGGCTCCGCAAAGGCTTGAGGCGCTCGACTTATTGGCCCGCCTCACGCAGTTCGATGCGACCGTCATCTGTGCGACGGCTGATGCGCAGGTCGCGGCCTCGTGCAAACGTGCTGTACTGCTGGCCAACTCGGTATTGAGCGCGGACCTTATTCACCCGACGCTTCAGGCGATTGAGCAGGCACAGAGCGAGGATATTGACAACCCCGCAACGTACTTGGGTCCAATTCCTTCGGCTCTACCTGCGACTTCAGTTTCAGCAACGTCGGCTTCTCCGTCAGTTTCGTCTTCTCTGTCCGTTTCAGTTTCTGGGGACGAGGCCGGAGCTTCCACTCTGGATCAGGATTCTTCATCGCAGGCCCAAGACGGCGAACCGCTAGCTGATAGTGACCATGATGCGCAGATTGCGATTCAGTGGAGGCCTTTGACGGCACACGCCACCGAAGAGGCTAAGACGGAGACGAGCGATGATTCTGCGGAGCTGAGCGAAGACATTGAGCCTGAGGATTCGAATACTGTTTCTGATGAACTTCCCGATTCGGAAGAACTGGAGTTCGAGGAGGAAACAGATGACCAAGATGCCACCGATTCTGACGAGCCCGTTACAGAACCGCGATACCCCGGTTTCACGAGGCTGACGCCTTTCACCAGCGAGGTTGTTCGGACTCCTTCGCACGCTGAAGAAGCCGGCGATCTGGAGGGTACTCCTGAAGATGATTCAACGGATACCGATGTGTCTGTACACCTCAACGAAAGCGAGCATGCGCCCGAGGAAGACGACGCTCCGGTAGCGGGCGAAGATGCCGACTCGACGCATCCGGTCGATCTGCCCCACCGCGATGAAGAACCCGATCCGATCACTCAAGCGATTCGTTTGCTCGCATCGCCGAACGGCCGAGAAGCTCTTGCCGAAGCCACACATTCACATGCTGGCCAGGCCTCGTATCCATCGAACGGAACGGGACATAACGCACCCACGCCCCAACAGGCGGAAGTCATTGACAAAGCGCGCAAGATCTTGGACGAGCTCCCCGGTTCGGTGATCCCGGAATAGGCTCCGACCTGCGCACTCACCACATACGACTGCAGGGGCGCGCAGAACGTGAGAAACTGGAGCAAAGCGCGGAACCTACCGCAAGAAACGAACTCAGGAAGCGAGCGTCACCGATGACAACTCCGCTCGAACCGATCGAGGAACCCACGGCAGCAAAAGCTCGCCCCGCATCAATGGGGGAACTGTTTGCAACCCTGTCCTCGCAGGTTACGACGCTGATCAACGGCGAAATCGAGCTGAACAAGCTCAAAGCTAAGAACTTTGTAAAGAAGATCGGCGTCGGTGGCGTCCTGCTTGCGGTTGCAGCCGTTTTTGCGTTCTACCTGCTCGGATGGGTGTTCCACACCGTCGAGGTCGCTATCGCAATCGCTCTTCCCGCGTGGGCCGCCTCGCTCATCACCACCGGCATTCTGCTCCTGATCGTGCTGATTTCGGCGCTTGTTGGCGCCTCGTTCTTGAAGAAGTCACAGGCAGACAAGCCGGATCCGAAGGAACACATCACCCGTGACATCAACGCGCTGAAGAAAGGCCTGGGCAAGTGAGCGACATCAAGGAAACCAGCGAGCGCACCGAAGCTCAGATTCTCGCCGACTTGGCGACTACGCGCGCCGAAATGACGGCCACCGTCGATGAGCTCTTCGCTCGTGTTCAGCCGTCGTACATCATGGATCAGACGAAGGAAACCGCGAAGGCAAAGTTCGCCAACTTCCAGACTCAGGCTCAGATCACCATTCAGGATGCCAAGGACGGCGAACCCGAGGCCCTGAAGAAGGTCGGTATCGCGGCGGCCGGAGCGGCCACGGTTGTCGGTCTGATCGTTCTCAACATCATTCGTAAGAAGCACTGATTTTCAGATTCTTATTCGATTATTTCGTTGAAAAACCGGCTTTTTGCCGACGTCGCCGGGGAACCAAGCGCGCCCGCGGGTATGGACGCATGTGAGCATTGCGCCCGAATAACGCTATGATGTTCCCACGACACATTTTCATTAACCAGGGCACCGCCTCGCGCGGACCCGAACAACGCGGAGGGGGTCGACGCCATGGGGCGCGGCCGTCAAAAGGCCAAGCAGACGAAAGTCGCACGCAAGCTGAAGTATTTCAGTCCTGATACCGATCTCGACGCTTTGCAGCGCGAACTCGCTTCCTCTGAGCACTCTCATTACGACGAGGACGCAGAGGACAAGCAGGACGAAGAAGACGACCTCTACTCCAAGTACGCGGATTTTGCCGACGCCGATAATGTGGAGGAATCTCCCGAGCTCGACGAGGACTTCTGGATCAACCCGTCCAAGTGACGCACCCTCGTGCGTTCCGTTGAACTCACGGCGCACCGTAGTGCCACTGCGGTGCATTACCGACGCTGACTGAAGAGGTTTGTTGATGACTAGCTCATACGCTGGTCTTCGTGTACCCATTTCACATGTAAATAGAAGAGGGCCGAAACCCCGGGTGAGGCTTCGGCCCTCTTTGTATAGGTTGATGGGAGGCTGTATGGGTTGATGCGAGACTTTCCGATAAGGGGCTTGTGAGCTTTCGATTAGGGCTAATGCCCTTCGATGAAGTGGGACCTTCTGGCCTTCCGATCACCTTCCGATCACCTTCCGACGAAGTTTCTCAAGCGATTCGGTACTGGCCGTGTAGGCGAACAGCTCCCGCGTTCACGCCCTTCGTTCCAGAGATGATGCGAGCATCAGTCACGCCAGATCCGTCATCAGCATTCTTTTCGGAACGAACGGTGCCAAGAACCCATGCATCAATGCCAGTAGCCTTAGTCGCAGCCATGACAGCGTCTGCACTTTCAGCGCCAACAACACCGACCATGCCAACGCCTAGGTTGAGCGAATCTTCCATGCCTTCCCAGCTGACGGATCCGCCACGGCGCACCCAGTCGAAGACCGGCGGGACAACCCAGGATCCGCGATCGACGTCCGCAATTGATCCCTTGGGGAGGACACGGGAAAGGTTTGCTCCCAGTCCGCCACCGGTCACGTGGGACAGGGCGTGAATGCCGGTCAGGCCAGCACCCGCCAAAGACCCCGCCGAAGAAGAAGCGCCAGCTTCACCCAGCGTTCCAACGCCGAACTGACCAATCAGATCAAGGCACAACGTGGTGTACAGGCGCGTGGGCTCTAGGAGTTCTTCGCCGAGCGTGCGACCGAATTCTTCAACGTGGGCATCCAGTGCGAGCCCGGTTCGCGCGACAACGGAACGCACCAGCGAGTATCCGTTGGAGTGCAGGCCGGATGATGCCATAGCGATCACCACGTCGCCGTCAGCAACGCGTTCTGGCCCAAGCAACATGTCAGCGTCAACAACGCCGGTTGCTGCGCCAGCGATGTCGTAATCGTCGGGTTCCATGACGCCGGGGTGTTCCGCGGTTTCACCACCGATCAGCGGGGTTCCGGTTGCTTCGCAAGCGCGAGCAATGCCGGTGACGATCGCTGCGATACGTTCGGGGACAACGTGTCCGCACGCGATGTAGTCGGTCATCAGCACGGGGCGTGCGCCGATCACGACGATATCGTCAACGACCATGCCAACCAGGTCCTGGCCGATGGTGTCGTGAATGTCCATGGCCTGCGCGATAGCAATCTTCGTACCGACACCGTCCGTGGAGGTGGCGAGTAACGGCTTCTTCATACCAAGCAACGCCGAAGCATCAACCATGCCCGCGAATCCACCAGTTGCACCAAGGACGGTCGCATCGTGCGTACGTGACACGGCTTCCTTCATAAGTTCGACAGCGCGGTCTCCTGCCGCGGTATCGACGCCGGCTGACGCGTAGTCGAGGGGGGTGTTCTCGCTCATCGAAGCTCCCTTGGTGAGGTGCGGTGGTGGGGTGGTCGGTTGAGGATCGTGGGTGCATATCCGGCACGTGTGGTCACGAGGCCGTATCCGGTTAGCAACTGATAGCCCCTGGAGTGCCGGGGATAGGTGTGCCTGCAGGGATTGTTTCGGGGTAGTCACCGGTGAAGCAACCAAGACAAAGGCTGGTTCCCTGGCGGGTCGCGCGGACCATGCCGGGCATCGACAGGTAAGCCAGCGAATCGGCGCCAATAGAGGCGCAGACATCGTCAACGTTCATCGCCGAAGCGATCAGTTCCGCGCGGGTCGGGAAGTCGATGCCGAAGAAGCATGGCCACTGGACCGGCGGTGATGAAATTCTGACGTGTACTTCGGATGCGCCGGCCTCGCGCAACATGCGGACCAGGGCCCGCTGAGTATTTCCGCGGACGATGGAGTCGTCGATGACGATCAGTCGCTTACCCTCGATAACCTCGCGCAACGGGTTGAGTTTCAGGCGAATACCCAACTGGCGTAGCGACTGAGTCGGTTGAATGAAAGTTCGGCCAACGTAGGCGTTTTTCACGAGCCCCTGCGCGAAGGGAATACAGGACGCTTCTGCGTAGCCGATGGCGGCCGGAGTGCCCGATTCAGGCGTGGGGATCACCAAATCGGCTTCGACACCTGACTCTTCGGCGAGGATCGCACCCATCTCACGACGCGCCGCCACAATCTGACGATCACCGATGACGGTGTCAGGGCGGGCAAGGTACACGTATTCAAAAACGCAGGTGTTGGAGCGTTTAACCGCGAAGTGGCGTGAGTGAACACCGCTTTGGTCGATTGCGACGAGCTCGCCGGGTTCAATTTCGCGGACGAACGTGGCACCGCACAGGTCAAGGGCGGAGGTTTCGGAAGCCAAGACCCAGCCGGAGTACAGGCGACCCAGTACTAGCGGTCGATACCCGTGGGGGTCGCGCGCAGCGTAGAGCGTGTTCTCGTCCATGAAGACCAGCGAGAACGCGCCCTTCAAGCGTGGCAGGACCTTCAGGGCCGCCACGATGAGAGACGAATAGCCTTCTGTTGTCCCCTGTGCCGGCGCCTCGCCTAACGAGGAAGCAGAACCGGGCTCTACGGTCGACGACTGCGCAAAAGAAGCAGAATCGCCCTGGTCCATGGGGGACGCAAGGGCGAGCGCTGGAGGAATAAACGGCACGGGTCCAGGGATACGATCTGCCAGTCCAAGAAGGGCCGTGACGATGGCTGTGTCCGTGGTCGCACCACGTTCAATGTCGTCGCCTTCGTCGGCGATCTTCTTCGCCAGCTCACGCAGTTCGGTCGTGTTCGTTAGGTTGCCGTTGTGGCAGAGAGCGACCGTTCCGTTTGGCGTGGGGCCGAGCGTGGGCTGGGCGTTACGCCACGTATCCGCGCCCGTAGTCGCGTAGCGGACATGTCCGATGGCGACGTGGCCGGTCAGGCCTTGAAGGGTTTGTTCTGTGAACACCTGGTTCACCAAGCCTTGGTCTTTGTAGACCAGAATCTGGGAGCCATTCGAGGTTGCGATACCGGCGGACTGCTGTCCTCGGTGTTGCAGAGCATATAGCGAGAAGTAGGTGAGTCGCGAAACGTCCTCACCGGGCGCCCACACGCCGAAAACACCACAGTGGTCGTGCGGTCGGTCGTCTTCGAAGATCTCTTGGTCGGATAGGGGCTGATCCATGTTCACCGAGTCTGCGATCACGGCTTCACCTTCTCACAGATTGACGTGCGCGTGCCACGAGTGTCCGGGTGAGGTTGGGCAAGTTGGCACGTTCTTTCACCTATTCCGCACTTATTTCCGGAGCTGACGAGGCCGTGCCCGCTTGTTTTCAACGTTTTTCCAGCGCCATGGAGTAACTGGCATGCACTCACCTGCTAGCGCCCACGTGGTCAGGCGCGAGCAGGCCTGGACAGGCACGGCCTTACGAATCCGGATCTTTCGCAACAGTAAGCGCGCGAAAAATGCGAATGAGGAGCGGAGCATATTGAGTCGAAACCGCGCGTTTGCACCCCACAACGCCATGTGCAGACAGTGGGTGCGACAATGAAAGCAGTTGATTCCTATCCGTTCGGAGATCATTTCGATGGCATCTTCTGCTCTGAGTGTTGTGTGCTGGGTGTTTTCCCTGCTGGTGACTCTGCTCGCCCTGCTGGCGTTCGGTCGCGGTGTCGCACATATCTGGCGTCAGGTCAGCCAGGGCCAGCCTGATCCGGGGCGCTTGCGCCCGGTGGGCAAGCGCCTATGGTCGATGATTTCTACGATTTTGACTCACCGTGAATTCAAGCATCGCCCGTGGGTGAAGGTCGCTCACTGGCTGGTGATGATCTCTTTCCCTCTGCTGTTCCTCACGCTTGTTGCCGGCTATGGGCAGTTGCGCGATCAGATGTATGCCCTGCCACTGCTGGGGCATTTTGCGCCGTGGGAGTGGCTGACAGAAGTCCTCGCCTGGGGTGGCCTGCTGGGCATCATCTACCTGATGACCGTGCGCAAGCACGCTGGCCACGGCAGTATCGCTGAGGCAGCCGTGTCGAATGATGATCCGGCTTCCCTGACGGGTGACGACGCGCCACTGTCCTGCCCGCACCCGCGCGACGGTTCACCGCAAGGGTTGGCATCGCGTTTCCTCGGGTCGACGAAATGGCAGGCGCTGTTCGTCGAGTGGGTCGTTCTGATTGTGTGCGTGTGCATCATCGGTTTACGAGGCCTCGAATACGGCCTGATGTCCGAACAGAATGTGGGTCAAGAATGGGCGTTGCCTCTGATTGTTCACTTCCCGCTCACCGGGTGGATCGGCACGCTTGCTTTGAGGGCTGAGCTTGACTCAACCGGTCTTGCAAACGCGATCATCGTAGTTGCGACCGTCAAGATCATGACGTCGATGCTCTGGATGATGGTCGTCGGCGTGCAGACATCGATGGGCGTTGCATGGCACCGTTTCGTTGCAATCGTCAACCTGTACGCGCGTCGCAACGATGACGGCACAAAGTCGCTTGGTCCCGCCGATCACATGCTGATCAACGGCGTTCCGGTGACCAGTGAAGAACAGTTCGAAGACCTTCCCGAGGACACGATTCTGGGTACGGGCAGTGCCACCGACCTGTCGTGGAAGGCACGCCTTGACCTGTATGCCTGCACAGAATGTGGTCGTTGCCAGGAACTCTGCCCCGCGTGGAATACGGGCAAACCCCTCTCCCCCAAGCTTGTAATCATGTCGATGCGCGACCACATGGAGTCAGCCTCGAATAAAGAGATCGTCTCTCAGGAACTTGTTGACGGTAACGTCCCCGGTGACCGCACTGTTGCCGACGTGATCGAGCACGGCGATCTGATGCTGGATAAGGGCGTTGAACCTTCCCCGCATTCCTTCGATGTCCTGCAGATGCTTTCCGCATCCGGGGCAACTGGTCCTGAGGGCGTCACTGACGTCGCCGGCCCACTGGTTCCCGGCGTTATCAGCGAGGAAGTCCTCTGGGATTGCACGATGTGTGGCGCCTGCGTCGAACAATGCCCCGTCGACATTGAGCACATCGACCACATTCTTGACCTGCGTCGCCACCAAGTGCTGATGGAAGCCGCGTTCCCACGCGAACTGGGACGCGCATTCCGTGGCATGGAATCAAAGGCCAACCCTTACAACCAGCCGGCACGAAAGCGTTTGGATTGGGCGAAGAACCTAGAGTTCGACGTGCCCGTGATCGGTGAAGATATCAAGAGCGCTGAAGAGGTTGACTACCTGTTCTGGGTGGGTTGCGCGGGCGCTTTCGACGATAAGGCAAAGCAGACCAGTGCTGCCGTGGCAGAGCTATTGCACACTGCCGGTGTTTCCTTCGCTGTCCTCGGTTCGGGTGAGTCGTGCACGGGTGATGCTGCGCGCCGTGCCGGCAATGAGGTTCTCTTCCAGATGCTCGCCGCACAGGCGATTGAGACTCTGAATGAGGCGAAGGCTCAGAAGATCGTTGTCTCGTGCGCTCACTGCTTCAACACGATTGCTGGCGAGTACCCCGAGCTCGGTGGTCACTTCGATGTCATCCACCATACCCAGTTGCTGAACCGCCTAGTGCGCGACGGTCTGCTGAAGCCGGTTGCTCCAGGCTCTCCGTCTGATACCGACCAGGCGGGTCGTCCCCTGCACGTCACCTATCACGATGCCTGCTACCTGGGTCGCCATAACCGCGTTTACGAGCCACCGCGCGAACTGGTCGCTTCCATCCCAGGTGTTGAGGTTGTTGAGATGCCTCGTAACCGCGACCGTGCCATGTGCTGCGGTGCCGGTGGCGCGCACGCCTGGTTCGAAGAATCACGAGGCACCCGCATTAGTGATGCTCGCATTGTCGAGGCAGCATCAACAGGCGCTGACGTGGTCGCCACTGCGTGCCCGTTCTGTTCGCAGATGCTGGGGTCTGCGTCCGGTTCCTCGGCGGGCTTCTTGTCCGCCTCTGGCCAGGGCGCACCTGCTGACGGCGCCACGTTGACGGAAGCCACTTCCCTGCCCGAGGTGAAAGACGTGGCGGTCATGTTGCTCGAAGCCGTGAAGCGCGGTCAGTAGGGTCGTTATTCTCTTCCGTTCTGCCGAGCCAAGACTGTATTTGACTGGGTATTTTCACCTTTCTTTGCGCCCAAACTCGCAATTTTTCGACAGTCTCAAACCAGAATTCACACAACCCTGACTAACCCTGAGTCACCCCTGATTTGTCAGTGTCCTCATTCCCCCACGACACGGGGCACTGATACCGTTGGGAACCATCAACGTTGATGAGCGTCTAGGAGTATTCGTGTCCTCTTCCACGTCCCCGCGTTTTCAAAAGATCATCGCCCTGATTAAGACAGGTGTATGGATCATCATCGCGATCAGCCTCGTGAAATTCGCATTCTTTCCTTCCACTGGGGCGGACCAAAGCGATCACCCCCTTGATCCGAACGCGAATTACGGGCAGATGACGGTCAGCCCGACGAAAGCGGACATCACGAACACCGTCTCGGTCAACGGCAACATCGAAAACGATCCCTCCACCGTTGTTAAAGCAACCGGAGCTGGCACCGTCAACTACATCGCCGTCAGTGACGGCACATACGTCGAAGCAGGAGCCATGATCCTGCAGGTGCGAAAAGAAAACATCAGCGAAAGCGCCCCGGCGACCGACGCCGAGGGGAACACGGTACCCGCTCAACCGACGACGACCTACACGTACACGGACATCACTGCCCCCGCCAGTGGCACCCTGCATCTCAGTGCGCTACTCGGCCAGGAGTTCAGCATCGGCGACCAGCTGGGAACCATCGCTCCCTCCACCTATTCCGCCGTGGCAACTCTGAACGCCGACCAGCTGTACCGCATTCAAGAAACACCCTCCGAAGCAACCGTGACCATCACTAATGGGCCCGCACCTTTCACCTGCTCGGGACTCAAGATCGTCACGCCTGACACGACACAGAAGAACACGAATCAACAGGGAGAGAACCAGCAGAGCACCGGCATCCAAGCACGTTGCGCAATCCCAGCAGATCAGAAGGTCTTCCCCGGCCTCGGCTTGAAAATGGACATTGTCGCGGGCTCCGCAACCGATGTCCTCACGCTCCCCATCAGCGCTGTTGAAGGCCGTTTCCAAAGCGGATTCGTTTACATTCCCGCCACTGATGGAGCCGGCAAGCCCGAAAAGAAGCCTGTCACCTTGGGTCTGACTGACGGCGAAATCGTCGAGATCAAGGAAGGCCTGACGGAATCCGACTCGGTGCTCGAATTCATTCCCACCGCCAGCTCAGACGCAACACGGGGCAGTGAATCCGGTGTAGATGGAGCCACTCCCCTGACGGTCACCACTGAAAGCTCGGCGGGCTGACATGAGCCTGATCGAACTCGCCCAGGTCACCCGGACGGTTCAACTACCCGACGGGTCCGACCTGAGAATCCTGCGTGGCGTCGACCTGAGCGTCGATCCCGGCGACCACATTTCCATCGTGGGGCGCTCCGGCACCGGCAAATCGACGATGCTCAACATCATTGGTCTGCTGGATCTGCCAACTGACGGAACGTACACGATCAACGACATTGACGTGACACGCCTGGGCGAAGGGAAGCGCTCTGCCCTGCGCGGTTCAACCTTCGGCTTCGTGTTCCAGCAGTTCAACATTTTCAATGCGCGCACGGCAGTTGAAAACGTTGAAGTCCCATTGCTCTACGCAACTGGACAAGCATTTTGGAGGCGTCGCACGCTTGCCGCTTCCATGCTCGACCGCGTGGGTCTTAACGATCGCCTCGACTCCTACCCCTCCCAAATGTCCGGTGGTGAACAGCAGCGCATCGCCATCGCACGTGCCCTGGTCCACCAGCCAAGAGTCATCCTCGCCGATGAGCCCACCGGCGCACTCGACCCCGAAACCGGCGCGCTGGTCATGGAACTCCTTGAAACCGTCGCCAGAGAAAACAACGCCGCCCTCATCGTCATCACCCACGATTTCGCGGTCGCCTCGCGCGCAAAGAGAATCTTCCAGCTCGCCGACGGTACCCTGCACGCAATCGACTCCCACGATCTTTCCGCCACCCGTCCTTCAATCGACGAGGCCGACCCCACCCAACTGGTCACCTCCCCCTCAACCGGTGGTCGAAACGAAGAGGAGGAGACTCAGGAATGAATACCCTCAACCAGATCATCGGCGCCCTCGTAGAAGCATGGGGCGAAGTCAAAGTACAAAAAACCCGAGTCATCCTCTCCCTCGTCGGCGTCGTAGCGGCCGTCGCAGCCATGTCCTCAGTCATCGCCATTGGCGACATGTTGGTTCAGGTCAATAAAGAAATGGAGGAAGCCTACTCAGGCCGATCCATTACTCTGCACGTCAGCGCATCAGAAACCAGTTCAGACACCGGTGAGACAGGCGCGGCCTCGTCGACCGAAAGCGAAACTGGCACCACAACAAACGCCGAAGGAATGCCAACTATCGACAGCGACTCAGCAACCCAAGGCACAACGAGCAGCGACGGAAGCAACGCGCTCGCCGCGCTCACCGGCGTCATTCACGACCCCATGGGTGACGCCATGACAACCGTCGCTCAACGCCTGCAAATCCCCTACTGGTCCAGGCTCGAAACAGGGAATATCACCTTCACTGAGATAGAACAGATCTCAAAAACCGGTTCATACCGAGGAGTCCCCACGACGCAGGACCTCACAACGATGGAAACGTCCACATCCGTGAAAGCCATCGACCCCGCGTACTCCACGCTATTCCGATTGACCCCAATCGTCGGCAGGTGGATCGATGCGGGCGACGCCAACCAGCGAGTCGTCCCCATCGTCATCAACTCCACGCTCTGGGAATACCTAGCTCACGCGAATATTGCAGACCCTATCGTCCTGCACGCCAACGATGCTTCCGCCACCCAATACCGCGTCGTCGGAGTCATCAAATCCAACTCGCAATGGGACAGCCCAACCGCCTACATCGACTACACCGCCTGGCAGTTCACCAAATCACAGTCGGCCGCGCTCAGCGGACAATCCCCCACATCAAACGGTGTTGAAATGCTGGTCTGGACCGGAGCTGACCAGGCGGAACAAGCACGAGACCTGCTCCCCAAAGCACTCGCATCCGTACTCGGCAAAGGCTGGAAAGGCGACGTCTACGGCGGTGAATACTACGACGGCGGACAATCCAGCATGAATACGATCCGCACCGTCATCATGGTCATCGGTGGCATCGTCATCCTGCTAGGTGCACTCGGGCTACTGAACGTCGCGATCGTCACCGTACGCCAACGCATCCGAGAAATCGGCATCCGGCGAGCTATGGGCGCATCCGCTAAACGAGTCTTCTTCGCGGTCTTCATGGAGTCGGTTGTCGCCACTTTCGTCGCCGGTGTCATCGGTGTCGGAATTGCCATCATCGTGATCCGACTACTGCCACTTGACACCTTATTGGGCATCTACCTGCAGGAACGCCCACCATTCCCGATGAGCGCAGCCATCGACGGCATTGCTATCTCCACGGGAATCGGCGCTCTCTGCGGAATTATCCCTGCGCTCGCTGCCGTCAGAGTCAAACCAATCGACGCGATCCGGTACTGACAACCTGCCTCCGTGACAGTGTGCAAGCGGGGACAATCAGCGCGGAAGAGCCAGGCGATCCTCGCCGACGCGCACCAGCAGGCCATCAGCAAGCAAGCCTTCAATCACACGGGGAGCCTGGTCAGGGTCGCTACCCGGCAACGTCGCCACTTCTAACGCCGCAGAGTACGAAACTGTCGGGGCGGCCTCGTCGATTGGGGAAGATACATTGCCGGTAGCTGACGAATCACCGGAAGCAACGGGAGAATCGGAACTGGCGGAAGAAGCTGATGAGTCCCCGGAAACGTGCAGGTCGCGCAACAGTTGCACCACTCGCCCGCGCGCCTGCCGGTCCGTGCCCGCCCAGGCCTGAGACTTTCTCTTGACCTCGACCATTGGACGCCCGGCAACGAACCATGCGCACTCGGCGACAAGCGGACACATATCACACGCAGGATTCTTCGATGTGCACGCAATCGCCCCGAACTCCATCAGCGCAAGGTTCCACGTCGCACACTCAGCGCCCGACGACGGTAGCAGGGAATCGGCGAGCTCCCTCTCGACGCGAGTCGGCGACGAAGACGCAGGTCGCTCAATCCCGCTGAAAATTCGCGCAATCACACGTCGAATATTCGTATCGAGCACCGCGCGACGCTCATGAAACTGGAACGACATCAGCGCAGATGCCGTGTACGGGCCGATGCCCGGCAGGCTACACAACGACTCAAAGTCGGCGGGAACCTGGCCACCTGGGCGCTCACTAATGGCGATCGCGCACTCGCGAAGGCGCAGGGCGCGCGACGGATAGCCGAGCCTCCCCCACTCGACCAGAACCCGCGACGCAGGAGCAACCGCGAGCGCAGCGGGCGTCGGCCACAGTTGCATCCACCGGCTCCAAATCGGTTGGACACGAGGCATGGGTGTTTGCTGGCTCATCACTTCGCCAACCAGAGTTCCCCACGGCGTCACGTCCTCGGCGCGCATAGGGAGTTCGCGCTTGTTTTTCTTCATCCAATTCACGAGGCCGGTCAGCACCTCGTTGCGTTTGGCCTGCCGAGTGGTCGAGGCCGAGCTTGCGGGCGCACTTTCGCCACGAACAGCGCCAGAAGAGGAAGAGGACATGACCATCAGCCTAAACGGTCGCCGTGAATGTGAAACAATTGGGCCATGCTATTGAGCGATCGCGATATTAATGCCGGCCTTGATTCTGGGCGTATTCAGCTGGACCCGCTTGATCGGGACCTGATTCAGCCCGCAAGTATTGACGTGCGTTTGGACAGGTTGTTCCGTCTTTTCGACAACCACCGTTACGCCGTGATTGATCCGTCCGCTGATCAGACAGATCTGACGCATCAGGTTGATGTGGGGCCGGATCAGCCGTTCGTTCTGCACCCGGGCGAGTTCGTACTGGGAGCAACCTACGAACTGGTCACCTTGGGTGATGACATTGCAGCGCGTCTTGAAGGTAAGTCGTCGCTTGGTCGCTTGGGTCTGCTGACGCACTCGACCGCTGGCTTCATTGACCCCGGGTTCTCCGGCCACGTCACGCTGGAGCTTTCGAACACGGCGACCATGCCGATCCTGCTCTACCCGGGCATGAAGATCGGCCAGCTGTGCTTCTTCGATCTGTCATCTCCGGCGGAGCACCCCTACGGTTCATCCGGTTTGGGTTCGCACTACCAGGGTCAGCGTGGCCCGACTCCGTCGCGCACGCACCTGCGTTTCAACCGCACTCGAATCGAGCGCTGAACGAACGTGTCAGACGGGGTTTCGGATAACAACGAGGGCACTGGGACGAATAGTGTTCCCGGTGCGCCGGCGCGTCGCTCTTTGCGTGATCGCATGGCAGACGCGTCTTCGCGTTCACGCTCCTCGTTGACCGAAGATTATGTTGGTGATTCAACGTCGCTCACCTCAACGTCGTTGAATGCCATCACCTCTCTGTCCGAGTTTTCGCAGACATTCTCCGTTGGCGCCGAAGGCGTTTCGCAGACGTCGCAGATTGCTCCGATTTCGGCAACAATTTCGACTTCCGCTCCCGCGCGTTCAATCGACGAGGCCGCAGCCTTGGAACATCATCTGCTGTTATTGGCCGATGAAGTAGATCCTTTAGAAATTGAGGCACTCGCCCTGTCAATTTGGGATGAAGCTCGCTGGGAAGGAGCCGGTCAGCTACACCTTGTTGGCGAGGCACGACTGGTGGGACCGTGGAGCATTGACGCAACTCTACGTAAGATGCTCAAGACCCCCGCTTCACTAACAAACGTGTGGGTGTTGGAATGCCCAAAGTCGCGCAGAAATCCCGTGGATCCTCAGCTTGCCGTCCTCGACGAGTGGGCAAGCGTTTTCCCCGATGGAGTTCCCGTCGGCCTAGAGTACCGGATTTTGACCGCACTGAAGCGGATGGCTCGACGCCTGGGTGGCGCTGTTCGCGTCGCCGATTCGGGGAAGATGATCGCCCCGGATCCTGATTCAGCGGTTTCGTTGACCGTATACACTCCACGCTGGCTGGATCCTGAGGACCTGTTGAACCTGCTAAAGCCTCATTTCCCACAGCTCACAGATTCACGTCAGATTGCCACTCCCGCACCGCAGTCCGCGCAGCAGGTGGTTCAAAAAAATGCTGCTATCGCTGCGGAACCCGGAACGATCCGCACAGATATCGCGACAAAGATCGCGAAAGCACGCGAACTGGCCGAAAAGGCAGCGAAAGAAGTCGGCGCCACCCCCGAAGTTGTTGCCGGGTACGCGCTTGTCACCCCGATCGCGAACCGGTCAGATCTGATGATCGAAGTAGAGCCGGTTCCTCGTCCCCCCCAGGTTCTGCGTTGGGAGTCGTGGACAACGGGCGTCATCATCGAATATCACCTGAAATGGTTGCCGGCAGGAATGCTTGAGCCACCGACCGGAGTGTCACGAACAGCGCGCTTGGAGCGCATGCGCTCATCGCGTGACATTGAGAAGGTCGCAGAAATCATCGTCACCGCCGTCGGCGGATCCGTGATTGACGAAGACGGTTTCCTCGTCGGTCTTGTGGACGATACCGCAATCGAATAACGGCATACTCGGCCAGCTTGCGCCGTGTGTTCGTCTACAGCGCACACAAGCTCTTGCTCAGCCAAGATTCAGGAAACATTCAGACGAGTGCGATGGAATATACCCATGAGCACCACCGGTAGCCCCGAACCTCGCGAAGTCGAACTCATCTTCGAGGATCCCACCCCCACTGGGCGCCCCTCCGCAGGATCGGCATCTTCGGCCGGCAACTCCACGCCGGATTCGCGCGACCACGTTCACTTCACCCAGCGTTCAGCGCCGAGCACCAACGAGCAGACCGCACCCCAGCCGACGAGCACCCAAGCGGGCACGGCCTCGTACACCTCAGGAAACGTCGGTCGAGAATACTCCGGCGACTCAATCCCCACCGCACGCCTGAGCGAAACACAACTGCCCAGCCTGCAGGTCTTGGGGATTTCTCTCCTCGTCGCACTCATCCTGAACATGCTCCTGGCGTTCACCTCCCTGATCCCAGCAATCGCAGGAATTACAGCACCGTTGAACACGATGCTGGCAAGCCGGTCAGCACTCATTGCGACGGGACTTGTTTCAACGCTCGTCGCCATCGCAATCACATTCGCCACCTGGAGTTACTTGCGTAAACGCGCAGAAAACGGGCGAGCAACCGCATTCGTGTTCATCACCTGGCTCTCATGGTTGCTCAGCGGAATCTTCGCGTCCGCATCCACCGGTTCCCTCCCCTTCGTCGTCTCAGCGGTCGCATTCTGCGTCTCATTCACGACAACGGTGCACCACATGAACAACAGCACGACACGAGGCATCACCCGCTGGTGGGAATGGGTCGCCAGCGCCGTCAGCCTGATCGTAATCATCACTGCGGTCTTGACCGGCACTGCGACGCTCGCATCCGCGATCATCACGTCGATCATTTCGACGGCTGTCACCCTCATGTCAATCCGCGCATGGAACGCCTTCGTTGCACCCATCATCGACACGCGCGAACACGTCCGCTCCATGATGAACGTTATGCGAGGCGCCGGCTTCTAAGTCATTGCCGAATACGCCACGGGGTGCAGACGCTCGGCATAAAAATGTGTCCCGCAGTCAACGACTGCGGGACACTCTGGCGGTAGCGCAGGGATTTGAACCCTGGGTGGCTGTTACACCACACAGCATTTCGAGTGCTGCACCTTCGGCCGCTCGGACACGCTACCAATGCGCACAAGTATAAACAGAAGTCGCCGACAAACTCCACACGAGGTCCGCCCATGCGATACGTTCCACACGTTGTCCCCGCGTCGTTACGCAAGCATTCTGCCAACCGCGCACCGATCAGTGCTTCGCCCGCTTATACGCGTGACTACGCAACGGAATACCCGCCACCATGCGCACATCTGCCGAGGTGCCCACATGCTTTGGGCGAGTGGGCGCAGATACAGCGGACGTCGTTTCCCTAGCTGGCACCGCATCCACCTTCGAAGCAACGAGGCCCGAATTTTCGGGTTTCACCCGATCAGACACCGGTTGCGAAGCTCGCTCCATCTGCGGAAGCAACGTCGTAGCAGACTTTTGCGTAGGCTCTTCAGACTTCTTCGCTTCCATGTCGCTGTCTGAAACGGAGTCCGAAGACTCGAGCGAATCCAGGTGATTCCACGACGCAACTGTCTCGAAGGTAGGAACAACAACCGGCTCACTTGCCAGAGCACCGCGCCCCGTCGGCTCAGCCGTAGTTTCACGCTTGTCTTGGAAGAACGCCTTCAGCTGGATCGTGGCTTCGACCCCTAAGACACCCGGAATGACCTCAAGACTGTGGTTCATCCGAGAATCACGCAACACATCACGCAACGAACCCGCCGCGCCAGCCTTCGGATCCCACGCGCCAAACACCACGCGATCAACGCGTGACGCCAACGCCGCCCCCGCGCACATCGTGCACGGCTCAAGCGTGACAACCAGCGTGCAGCCCACAAGATTCCAACGCTTCAAGGTCTTGCCAGCCTCGCGAAGCGCATTGATCTCTGCGTGACCGCACGGATCATGCGCGGCCTCGCGAGTATTCCAGCCCTTACCAACAATCCGCCCCAGCGAATCAATGACAACGGCACCAACCGGCACATCGCCCGATTCACGGGCCTGGTTGGCGTAGAACAAAGCGCGACTCATCGCGTCACGATAACGATCCATTGGTGTCACGCCTACAGCCTACCGGCAGGCATATACAAATTGAATCGCACTATCCAACCGTGCAGGAAACTCTCAGGAAAAACGGCTTTTTCACGCGCCTTTCACTCAAAAATACGCCTATCTCTCCACCTGAGACATCGTCCCAATATCGTCCGGCGCAATCAAGGAATCACCCTCACATTACGGATCCGGACCTCGTCCCCCATCAAACACAAGTGGCACCGAGGCGGAATAATCACGAAAACGCCGGCGCGCTACCCACTGCCCGCCCGCGCGCGGTAGCCTTGAACTATGCATCTTCATGTCGCGGACCACCCGCTTGTTAGCCATAAGCTCACCGTTCTGCGCGACCGCGAAACGCCGTCCGCAACCTTCCGCCAGCTCGTTGACGAGCTCGTCACACTGCTCGCCTACGAGGCCACGCGCAACGTCGCCGTTTCCGAAACCGCGATCAACACGCCCGTCGCCCCGACCGTTGGCCTGCAGATCTCCGAACCGCGCCCGATCGTCGTCCCCGTCCTGCGCGCAGGCCTGGGTATGCTCGAAGGCATGACCCGCCTGGTCCCGACCGCAGAAGTCGGCTTCCTCGGCATGCGTCGCGACGAGGACACCCTCGAAATCGAAACCTACGCCAACCGCCTGCCCGACGACCTGTCCGGTCGCCAGTGCTTCATCCTCGACCCGATGCTCGCCACCGGTCATACCATGGTCGCAGCAACGAACTACCTGTTTGAACGTGGCGCCAAGGATGTCACCTGCGTCTGCATTCTCGCAGCTCCGGAGGGCATCGCCGAACTTGAAAAAGCAGTCGGCGACCGCGCAGACGTCAAGGTTGTTGTCGCTGCTGTTGACGACCACCTCAACGAGAAGTCCTACATCGTCCCGGGTCTCGGTGACGCTGGCGACCGTCTTTACGGCATCGTTGACTGACGCTGTTGCATGCACGTTCACTTTCATAGTGAACGCCGTACATATCTGAAGTAGAGAGCCACTCCACTCGGGGTGGCTCTCTGCTTTTTGCTCCTTCGGCTCTCTTGGGATTCAACACATGAACAACGAGGACGAATATCCCTGGTTGTTTACTCAGCGCCAGAGATTTACATGTGATGTGAAGCGTTTAATCGCTTACATACTATCAACCGATTGGCATATGCTGACAGCATGAACATCACACAGACTGATCCGAAGCGTCGCAAGTACGGCGTTGCAGCACTTGTTGGCCTCATCGGCGGCATCATCTCCGCCATCATCAAATTCGGTTGGGAGGTACCACTGCCCCCGCGTACGCCGGAACGCAACGCCACCAACCCGCCGCAGTCCCTGCTTGAATTGTTCGGCATGAACCCCGACCTCACGCACGCCACCTACACCTTCAACGGCAACGAAGGCCTGCCGTGGATGTCCTTCATCATCCACTTCTCCTTCTCGATCGTCGTCGCCATCGTTTACTGCGTGCTCGCTGAGCGCTTCCCGCAGGTCAAGCTCTGGCAGGGCGCCGTCTTCGGCATCCTCGTGTGGATCGGCTTCCACGTCATCCTCATGCCACTCATGGGCATCGTCCCGGCACCGTGGGATCAGCCGTGGCAGGAGCACTTCTCCGAGATCTTCGGCCACATCGTCTGGATGTGGGTCATTGAAATCTTCCGTCGCGACCTGCGCAACCGCTTCACCAAGGAACCGGACGCCGAGTTCGCGCTGGAAACTCACTGATCGCACTGATTACGCTGACCGCGACTTGAACAAGCATTCACGCAGACAAGCGAAGCATTCGGTAGCGACCAGCACTTGAGTTGAGCTGAGGGCCACCCCGAAAGTGAACAGTCCCCTGAAAGTTAGACAGTTTAATAGTAGGGGTTCTTAGGCTACGAGGGCATG